>Ga0315279_10001958_pt1 | contig 32435 bp, 16 predicted proteins | sample YL17G06_20_MG_FD_203694 | JGI IMG/M metagenome (GOLD analysis project Ga0315279, IMG submission 203694) | Sediment microbial communities from Yellowstone Lake, YNP, Wyoming, USA - YL17G06_20 | ecosystem: Environmental > Aquatic > Freshwater > Lake > Sediment | place: USA: Wyoming | collected...
GGATAAGTCGACCTTGCCAAACAAGGTCTCAAGAGTCTCGTATCTCCTCATGACTCACCTCAAGAGAGAGATACGCGACTCACCTATTACACTTAGAAAGCGAATTTAGGAACACGCATGCGCGCTGCAAAGCATATTAACGCGCGCTCACCCCTAAGAGAGGCGTTGAGCGAAATGAGCAAATCCGGTAGAAGAATTCTGAAAGTCGCAGTGATTGGCCTAGGTAAGATGGGGTTGTTACATAGTAGCTTGTTGAGTGTTCTACCGAATGTGAAGCTTATTGCATTGTGTGACAAGAGCGCTATGACTCGCAGAATTTTCGGATCATTTCTCAGAGGAGTCCGAGTGAATGACACTCTTGAGGATCTCTGCGACTTGAACCTGGATGCGGTTTACATAACGACACCGATTCCTTCTCATTTCCCAATTGTGAAGGCGATATACTCAATGCAGATAGCTCGAAACGTGTTTGTTGAGAAGACTCTCTCATCTAACTACAATGAAGCACAAGAGCTGTATGCGCTAGCTCAAACGTCTGGGGGCACTAGCATGGTTGGCTATATGGAAAGATTCGCAGTTACATTCAAGAAGGCTAAGGATCTCTTGAACGAGAATATCTTAGGGGATATTGTCGCTTTTGACGCATATGCGTACTCTTCAGATTTTTCAGAAATAAGTAGAGGCCAAAGAGCCTCTATGTCCAGAGGAGGTGTTCTGAGTGATCTCGGTTCTCATGTTTTGGACTTGGCGCTCTGGTTTTTTGGTGATCTACAAGTTGAGAGCGCGAAGTTAGAATCGGTAAGTGACCTGGGGGCAGAAGATTTCGCACGTTTTCGAGTAAGAGGACCTAACGATTTGAAAGGGAAATTCGATATAACTTGGTGCAGGAAGGAATATCGAATGCCTGAATTCGGATTTCATATTCAAGGAACAGATGGCATTATGAGTGTGAATGATGACAACGTAGAACTAGAGCTACATGACAAGAAGCCGCACAAGTGGTACAGGCATGATCTTGACGATAACGTCGGTTTTCTTCTGGGAGCGCCAGAGTATTTCCGGGAGGATGAACGCTTCATTAAGTCGATTCTAGACGGCATCAATATGGAGCCCAACTTCTACAGTGCTTCAGAAGTTGACAGAATAATTGAACAGGTTAAGAATGAAGCGTATGAAAGAAACTAGAAATGGCGCGTGCTAATAAATGAGTGCCAAGAGATCAATGAGGCTTTTGGTTGGCGACAACCCGTTTCACGGGATAAGTCATCTCTCGCAAGAAAGAAGTAGGGCCAGAGGAAATGCGGTAGATAATGCTGAATATGCAGCTGAGCTGGTTACGACTGCGCTTGAAAACGGGGCCGATGGTTTCATGTTTTCGGTTAGCGAAACTACCCTTTCGATACTGCAAGAGGTATGCAAAAAAGAAATCGAGAATCTTAGCCTACACGCTATAGTACCTTATGCATATGAATATGTAAGACTCGCCACTCAAGCAGGTGGAATTACTGGATTGGCTAAGAAGATTGGAAAACAGGCAATAACTACAATGAACGTGAGAGCAATCGTCACTGGTTTGAAAGGAGTTGTGCGGACAGATCCCATTTCTCTAATGAAGGCATACATGCTTTACGAGATTTCAAGAATAAGATCAGCAACACATGGCAAAGCAAATCTGGATTCCATGATGCTTCATGAGATAATAACGGAAGTTGCGCTCGCTCTGAATCTTGACTGGTTTTTTAGGTCGTACATAGACTTTATGTGGAAGCTCAAGATACAACCTGGATTTGAAACACGGAATTTTGCGTATCTTGTAAGAAAATTCAAAGGATGGAATATCGATTTCCGGAAAATAGCTATTGTCACCGCTTTCAACAGAGTAGGCTTTCAGATGAACCCTTCAAAGATCGAATGTGAGGAAGCTCTGAGTACTATTCCAGAATCAAGGGTAACAGCTATGAGCATACTGGCCGCTGGATACCTTAAGCCTCTGGAAGCGATAGATTATATCAGAACCCTAACAAACTTGAAAGGTGTTGTCGTAGGCGTATCCAAGGAACAGCATGCGCGCGAAACCTTTGGACTTCTCAAGGAAAGACTCGGCAGTTGAGCATTCTATAGCGCACGGCAACATTAGCAAAATATGTGCATGCGCTTGCTTCTACACGCTATATTGCGGCATTAGGAACAAGCCAAATAAGCTACGGAGTCGCCGTCTAGGTCAATGTCTGCAGGGTAGAAAAAATGAGAATATCAATAATAGGCGCAGGCGTCACAGGACAAGCCACAGGCATTGGTTTCTCTAACAAGGGCTTTGAAATCATATTCTTTGATATTAACAAAGAGAAACTAGGAGCCTTGAAAGAAAAAGGCTACGGAGTAAGAGATAAGATAGAGTTTGCAGTCAATGATTCAGATGTGGTTTTTGTTTGTGTTCCAACACCAACGGTTGACGGAGTGATGGATTTTAGCTTTTTGAGAGCGGCTTCCGTGGAAATAGGTAAGGGATTGCAAGAATCCGAGAATTATCATCTAGTTGTAGTAAGAAGCACTGTTCTTCCTTCAACTACGCGCTGCAAGATCGTGCCTCTACTGGAGCAGTATTCTAGGAAGAAGGCTGGAACAGGTTTTGGGGTGTGCATGAATCCGGAGTTCTTGCGTGAGAAGTCTTCTCTGCAAGATTTCCTGAATCCGAGTAGAATCGTGATAGGAGAACTTGACAAGCGGTCAGGTGATGTGCTAGAAGAACTATACAAACGGTTCGATGCTCCAATCTTTCGAATGGATATGGATCATGCCGAAATGGTAAAATATGTTTCGAATCTTTTTCTCGGAAGCAAAATATCTTTCTTTAACGAAATCTTTCTCATCTGCAAAGACCTAGGGCTCAATTCTGACGTTGTCAGCAGAGCAGTTGCGTCAGATCCGAGGATTGGAGAGTACGGTGTTTACGGCGGTCGTCCCTTTGAAGGAAGTTGTTTGCCTAAAGATTTTAGAGCCTTCATAAACTTCGCCAAGGGGAAAAAGATCAATCCAAGACTTCTAGAAGAAGTACTTCGAATAAATGAGGCAATGTCAGCTCACTATTCTAAAAGTGATAAAAAAGATTAAGAAAAGCTCAATGCTTGTGAGAATTCTTGTTCTTCTTGATACTCGCTCTAATCCCACTTTCTCTAGTTCTCTCAATCTATTCCTTGTACTACGTCTTGATCTACGGTGCCAAAAACAAGGTAAATGAGTACTTGGGTGATCTTAAAAGGACCCTTGAAACCAAAACGGCTTCTGTACCGAATGTTACAGTAATCATACCCGCTTACGAAGAGGCAAAAGTGATTCGAAGAAAACTGGCAAATATGGCTAGCTTGGAATATCCCCTTGACAGAATGGAAATACTTGTGGTTGATGACGCCTCGAAGGATGAAACCGCTGAAATCGCAGAAAGCGCGTTTTTGGAGCATGGGCTCAATGGGCGAGTTCTGAGAAATCGACAACGCATAGGCTTAAACGCTTCTCTAAATGTAGCGATAGATGCTGCCTCAAACGATATTGTATGTCTTACAGATTCAGATGTAGCATTCGAGAAAAGCGCTTTAAGAAATGTGATTAGCGTACTTGAAGGAATGAACAAAGTCGGCGGCGTCACGGGAAATATCTCACCTTCCTTTAATGAAAGCAATAGAGTAACTCAACTTGAAGAAGGCTATCGCAACTTCTCAAACAGGTCGATGTTAGTAGAGAGCTTTCGTCATTCTGCTTTTCCTGGAAGCGGGGTGTTGACCGTTTTTAGGCGGTCCGTACTTACCAGCCTAATCCCGACTGACTATGGAAGTACCGATGGAAACCTTTCGATAAGCATCATAAAAGGTGGATACAGATTTGTTTATGTTCCCTACGCGGATGTTTATGAACCTGTGCCGGAAAGCTTGAGCCAACATAGGCTGCAGAAGGTCCGCCGAGCTAAGCGGTTGATCCAAGTTTTGATTCATAATACCGATATTCTATTCAATAAGAAGTATGGTGAATTCGGATCAGTTATTTTCCCTTTAAAGTTTGCAATGTTTGTAGTATGTCCTACGTTGATTGTTATCGGCTCGGCGTCTTTAATAGTCTTTGTTGTTCTTTCCCAAAGTATCGTGCTCTGGGCACTATCGATGATGTCTCTCGTGTCTGTTGCCCTCTCTTTCATGATAAGCAGACGCCTAGCCAATTTGCTATCCGGCTTTGTGTTGCACCAAGTGTATTTACTGATAGGGCTTTTCTCTTCTTTCAAAAAGGGTGTTTTTTGGAAGAAGATCGATAGAAAGTAAAAAGGTTGTTCAACAAAGAGCGATCGATCGCGAGGAATGCACGATGACTAATCTTTCAAGACTACTCTATCAATTAGCTGATTCGATGCGCAGGTTGAGATGGGACAGAAGAAAGCTTGTGTGCTATCAAGAGAAGCATCTTCGCAATATCGTGAATCACGCATATTCTTCCGTTCCCTTCTACCACAGATGGTTAAAAGAAGCAGGCATCAAGCCATCTGATATCAAAAGGCTTAGCGATTTAGCCAAGATACCAATTGTGAGCAGAGATGAGTTTAGGCAGCTGAAATCTGAAGACGTGGTTTCCCAAGGAGTCTCCGTCGCGAATCTCAAGCTATTGACCACAAGTGGTTCCATGGGAAGACCGCTGAAATTATTCATTTCAGAAGCCGAGGATGATTGGCGGAAGGCAGTCTATATGCGTGCAAATATATGTTGCGGCCAAAAGCCTCGTGACAAATGGGTTGTAATAGCTGGGCCTCGGCACTACGGTAGTACAACAAAGCTTCAAGTGGTTTTAGGCTTTTATGCGCAAACACACATATCCGTATTTGATGATGTGAATATGCAGGTCTCTAAGGCTGGAAGTCTAAAACCAGATATATTGGACGGTTACTCGAGTTCCATCCTTTTGTTGGCAAAACAAATGCAGAAGACTGGGGAAAAGGCGGTGCGGCCAAGGATGGTTTTTGGCAACGCAGAAGTCATCGATTATTCCACGTGTAGATTTATTGAAGAAGTTTTCAATGCCCCATATTACGATCAATACGGTTGTGTCGAATTTAACAGAACTGCTTGGCAATGCTCAGAAAGGACAAATTACCATATGGACGCGGACAGCGTGATTATGCAATTTGTAGATGAAGAGAGCAATGAGGTTTCCGCCGGGGAAAGAGGAGAAATCATTTGCACAAGCCTGTTCAACTATGCAATGCCATTTATCAGGTATGATGTTGGCGATATTGGAGTGTCGTCTGATGAAGAGTGTCCATGCGGCAGAAAACTGCCCTTAATGAAAATAGCTGAAGGGAGAAAGGATTCGTTCTTACTCCTTCCAAATGGACGGTCATTGTCTCCTAGAGCTTTATCAAATGCAATGAGTATGTTCGAATCCTATAGTCAGGTAGAACAATTTCGGTTTGTTCAGAAGAGGCCAGATCTCGTTGAGGTTTATATCAAAAACAAAGATCTCGCGGTTGATGAAAAGACTATGGAAATCCGACTGAGAGCGCATATCAAAAGAATTCTGAGCATAGGCTCATGTGACATAACTTTCGAGATAAAGTTTGTAGATAACATCCCGCTTTATAGGAGTGGAAAGTTGATGGCAGTTGTATCCGAGTTGAAACTAGACGCTTAACCCATGTCAGGACTAATGAGTCAGAAAGCGCAATCAGAGTTGGGGGATAATTTGCTTAACTTTTTTGGGCAAATAGGAAATTTGCCGAAACATGCTAAAGCACTCGGCTGTAAGACACGCGCACGTGAACTGAGAGCACATAGTATACGAGCCGTCACTATGGAGAGTTGACCGATCAATGCACCTAGAAAGTATGAACAAATCTAAGTTCCTGGTGGCGATTTCGTTAATTCTATTTTTTGTCTGGATAACCTTAGTCTTTGATGCTAGACCAAAGTTCCAAAATGCTGCCGGCTCTGACCCGCTTGGAATGATTCATGCTCTATTTCCCAATTTTTGGCTCTTGGTTCTTGCTTTTGCTTTGCTCGGCATCGCGGCGATCTACCTAGAAGCTGATACAAGATGGTTGCACATAACGTTGCTAATTCAAATATCACTAGTTTTGTTCTTCACTCCTTTTATTCTTGGGGGGTTTTCTTGGAGCCCTGATAGCCTAGCTCACGGTGGGGTTGCAGGATACATGCCGGAAATTCTGTCAGGTGCGCAACTACAGTTTTATGGTGCTTATGCTGAAGCCTATCCATTTTCGTATTTAGTCACATACTTTGTGGAACAAGTTTCAGGAGTAAACGTTTTCTTGTATACTCTTTACGTCTATCCCATCGTTTCGATCCTCACTATTACAGCATTAGGATACTTATTCGCGTCAAAGTTACTAGGCTCAAGAAGGGCTTTTTTCTCGATGTTACTTGCGCTTCCAGCGCTTCATTTTATTGAACCTCATGTATCCCCTTTCTCTGCGGGAACCATACTTGTGTTAGAGTCGCTAGTATTTCTGACAATCAGTGGGAAAGCATCAAAAGCATTGCTCTTTTTAATCATGTTTGCTATGACTCTGACACATCCGATTTCGCCTTTAGCATTTGGAGTATTTCTTGCCGTAGTCTGGGCTTTGAGCGCTTTCTGCAAAAGGTATACTCCTCAGCTTCTCTCCTCTATGAAAAATCTTTATTCTGAAATTTCAGTTTCTAGTTCAGATATTTTCTTACTTGGAGTGACTTGGATTTCATGGTCGATTTTTCGCTCGGCGTCCATCTATAAAGCAGTTGATTATGCAATTTTCAAGGTTGTCACCCTAGGTTTTCTGCGTAGGATAGAGCAAGTCACGGAATGGACGACGAGTAGTGGCTTCATATATCATGATATCAACGTGTTAAATCAAGCAGTTTATGCGATTTTTCTCTTTCTTGTGTTGGTTTCACTGTTTTTTGATCTCAGCACAACTATGCTTAGACGCAGAAACACAGTAAGATCCAGAAATGATAAAACGATGAATCAAGCCGGCTTTAAGAGAGTTGTCTTGGCAGCTTCTCCTATTGCCTATGCCGGGTTTTCCTACATGCTTTTTCTGGCGACAGGAGATCATCATCTTCTCGGAAGAGGTCTATTTTACATGGTTTTGCTTGCATCCATGTGTATAAGCATGTATCTTGTTGGACGAGATCAAAAATCGGCTGGTCTCAAAAGACTCGGAGCGGCAGCTTTGATTTTGTTCCTTTTCCTCTCTTTTCCATTAATATCCTATAGTAAGGAGGCATACAATACGTATACTCCTTCACAGGGATATGGATTATCATTTGTCGCTTCTCGGATGGATTTGTCTAAAAGATCTATAAGCATGGCTGCTGATCAGCAACTCGCTGCCTATGTCAATCTCTCAGAAGGAATTCTTACTTCTACGTATCCTCCTGATTTGAATAGAACCAAGCCAGGCTTCATTGCTCTTCGTACAACTTCGTTCTTTACTCTCGCAATGAGATATGATTTATCGTTCGAAAACAATCAATATACACGATTGCAAGATAATCTCACGGAAAATATGGGCTACAGCAGAGTATACTCTAGCCCAACGTTTGAAGTGTATTCTTCCACTGGGGACTGAAATGGTTCAATGAGCGTTAGTAGAGAAAAATGTACACGAAAGCAAACAAGACATCAATTCGTTCTTATGCTCTGAGAGCTCTTCGGAACCATCCTAGGGAGATGAGGTCTGTAGTAACATGACGGTGTAGCCGTTCATGGCTAAAGGTTGTGCGGGACCTAATACACCAGTTTGAACTTTTGGCACTAAATACGAAATGCTGCTGTCTATTTTCGAGAAGTTTAGCTGGCCTGTGAGTCCTTGCATATAAACTGTTCTAGATCGGTCAACCTTGGAGATCAGCAAAAGATTAGGTTTTCCTTCGTGAAGCCACGCAAGAACCCTCACATCATCAGAAGAGCTCGCCGAGTCTACGATCGAATCTCCGACGCTTAGGTTGTTGCCAAGCCACTTCTGCGCATAATAGGGATACCATGGTTGATTGTTGTCAGAATTAACCATGCCGAATCCATAGCCTCCTGAGGAATTTGTTTGCCAATAGGAGGCACTGTTGGAGAATTCATAGTAGACGTTGTACTGAAGACCCTTTAGGACACTCATTCTTAAAACTAGAGCAGTCCAAACTGCACCTACCATTTGCTGTATTCGAGAGTCAGTCCCATAGCTCCACGCAGAATTGAAGTTGCTTTCGGAATTAATTACGGGAAGAAGCCTACCACGGGCACTGAGCCATTTTTGGCGGGCTGCCTCAACGCCATATCTGCTTGTGGTAGTTTCAAAACACAGTTGCTCTGCCCGAGTAAACATTGTTGTGTCATTATAATCGCCTATATGGTAACCGTCGTATTTGTGGAAGTCTAGAAAGTCAACGTCGTCCCCATATTGCACCCAGTAGTCAAATACCTTCTTAACCGTAATAAAGTCTTGACTGATGAAAAGGCCAGGGTTAACCGCCCGCATAGCTCTCGCAGCAGTATTCCAAAGCTCAACATAGTAGCCAAGCTTCGTCAGGTTAGGTGTCCAGCCGAAATAGAAGAACGGTTCATTCATGATCTCGTAGTACCGGACAGGTCGTGCAAGAGCTTTAAAATGCTTGACCCATTCTCTTGCGTAGGCAGCGTAACTTTCCGGATAAGGCAACCCCGTAGCAGGGTTAACCGACATGCCGGGCGGAAGATAGTTCGTTATGGGAGGCGTGCGCGTCCCCCCCAAACAGAAAAGTGGTTCTGCACCTATTTCAAAAATCCTCTGAACCAGTGTGTCAATGTTTGTCCAATTGAATGTTCCAGTCTTAGCTGACTCGTTCCAATTTATGACAGGCATAAGGGGAGGACTGGTTTGTCTGAAATCGAATACACGAACGAGCTTAAAGTTTGAATCTTGAGCCAATCGTCTTAGAATAGAGCTGTCGCGCCAGATTCTCCACTCCCCATCCACCTGAACCCCCAACGACAAGTTGTTCAGACCCAATACCTTCCCAACGTGAATGGTCACATCCACTCGGGACCCATCGTTGATTGTTCCATTTGTCGGTATTTCATAAATGAATTGAGTAGATACGCCAACGAAATTGATTGAGCCAAATAGGATAGAAAGTAAGAGTTCAGCTGAAATCAGCTTCAAAGATAGTTGCATTTTATGTCCAGCCGTCACCAGTCGCTATCTCCTTCTAACCAGATATCGCTTATTTATGGAGCAATGTGATATGATAAACCTTTTTGTCTAGGTGTAAAACAAAAAAACACTTCCAAACAATACCAAATGCAACAAAAGAACAGACATACGAGACATTCTCTTTAACGCGCAAGTATCCAGAGCAATCCATTTATTTCACGCATGTGTTCATTCTACAGGAAAAAGGGAGAAAGAAGGAGAAGAGATAGATGAGTGTTAGACCGGAACACCGGGAATTATTAGGTTCCGCGATTCTGGCCATACTTCTGACTAGCTTCTTCCTAACTCCATTACTGATCTTGATTCCGCATGTTAGCGGAGAATCTGAAGGTTGGTGGGATGTCAGTTGGCCCTATCGAAAAGCAATAACGATCAATCAAACCAGAGTGGGTGAAACTCTAGAGAACTTCCCTATGCTAATCAACGTAACTGACAGAGATCTATCCAAAGCTCAACAGGATGGCGACGACATTGCTTTTGTCGACGCAAGCACAGACATGAAACTCAACCACGAAATAGAATATTTCAACCGCGATACAGGTGATCTAGTTGCATGGGTAAGCATTCCTCTCCTGACTAATACCACAGATACGAAACTTTTCATTTATTATGGCAACCCCGCAGCAAATAATCAACAAAGCCCGACAACTGTCTGGGACTCCAATCACGTAATGGTTCAGCACTTAGAAGAAAACTCTGGAACTAGATACGACTCTACTGGCAACCGCAATGATGGAACTCCATACAAGGGAGTTAGTAAAAGCCCCCTAGGAAAAATCGATGGGGCGGACGCCTTCGACGGTGTAGATGATCACGTGAGACAAACAACCCTCAACCTTCTCGATAAGAACGAAGTTATGATCGAAACGTGGATTTACGTAGACAGCGTTCCTGCAGTGGCGAGATGGGCTAAAACACACATGTATGGAAGGTACTTGTCTTCGCCACTTTATTGGTATGGTTTATGGATTGGTTTACCGAATACATCTCCAACTAACCGGTTTGTTATGCAGGTCAGATTGCATAACCCTGGAACCGCTACTGTTCAAGATTCTTCACAGAATGTGTTTCTGGTTGATCAATGGGTTCACGTAGCATGGGGCCTAAGTAGGTTAACAAACAGAACATATTTCTACGTTAACGGCGTACTCGTGAAGTCTGATGACATTGCGGCACTGCTTGCCACAGGCTTCATAACGCCTCTTGAAGATCCAGCTGTAAAAGGCTTCAGCATAGGCTCAAATATCTTGTGGCAGGAATGCATGAAGATAAGGAGCGACGAAGTCCGCATTTCCACAATTGTTCGCTCAGCAGGTTGGATACTCACAAGTTACAACAACCAAAATGACCCATCCACATTCTGCACGATAGGTGAAGAAGAAAGAATCCAGGAGTCACCGCCATTCATTTCAGACGAAAATCCACGAAACGAAACAACAGATGTTTACACAAACCCAACATTATCCGTTCGCGCGACAGACGTAGATGGTGACTCTATGACAATCGTATTCTCTACAAATGCGACTGGAACATGGCAAGACGTCCGAAGCTACACGGACGTTGGAGATGGAACATACGAGTGGACGCCTGCAACAATGAACCAGCTAGGCACAAAGTACTACTGGAGTGTCTGTGCTACAGACGGCACCACTTGGACTAACAAAACCTACAGTTTCACGACAACTATAACTATACTCAAGAACAAATGGACGCGTTGGGGCACATCTGTCCCGAGCAGCGTATCAGGTGTGCTGATAGCTGATGTCAACGGGGACGGGCTAGAGGAAGTATTCCATGCTGGTAACGGTGGAGTAGTAGCGTTAAGGGGAACTGATGGAAGCGTGATATGGAACGTTTCCCTTGGTGATATTGGAACGAACTCGCAGGCCCAAATGGCTGATTTGAACCGCGACGGTGTTCTTGAGATCATCGTGCCCCAAATATCAGGAATAACTGTTCTAAACGCAAACGACGGCAGTAAATATTGGAGCAAGAATTTGCCCGGCGAACAGTTGGGTAGCCCTGTTATTGCCGATATTGATGGCAATGGATACCCGACGATCTTCGCTGCTTCAGCATTCAACGCGTTGTATAGTCAGGGAAGGCTAACAGCTTTGAGTTATGATGGGCGAATATTGTATCAGACTTACACTTGGCACCCTTGCGATGGAGGCTTGTCTATTGCAGACACTGACAATGATGGAGAGTTCGAACTCTACATGGGTGATAGAGATATGTACTATCAGAGTGACACCGACTACGGCAAAGGAATCAGATCATTCTGGGCTAGAAATCTGACGGAAAGATGGAACCATCCGGATGTCCTCGCCAGCAGTAACATACCAATGCTTGCTGATGTCGACAAAGATGGAAGATTGGACGTTATTGCTGGTTTTCAACGTGGAGGAATCGTAGTTCTGAATTCAACTGATGGAAGCGCTATCAAGAAACAATTCTATATCTATGGGAGCGATGACAAGCTATTGCCTATACATTACCAACCATCAATCTACGATATTGACGGCGATGGAAATCTTGAGTTATTAATGGCTGACGGCACGCATGATTGGTCGAGTATTGATGTTGTGGTCTGGGATTTGGTGCAGTGGAAAGAAGATGCAAGGATAAGCGTTGGGCAGGCCGTGTACGGTCCACAAGTTGCCGACGTGACTGGCGATGGCATAATGGATATCATCATAGCTAATTATACCGGGATATTTGTTTTCGACAAGACGTATTCCTTGATAGCTCAAGCAACTGGGCTTTCAGGACGACTGAATTATGCAGTAGCTCAGGATATCGACGGAGATGGCTACAACGAAGTTGTCGTTTCAAGTTTAGGTCGCGAGATATACGCTTTTGATACACCTGCACGGCGTCCTACGCCAAGAGCAAGATCCGAAGTACAATTCTATAGCGAGCGAAGGCTGGGAGTGGCAGAATATGTGCCTCCACCTGGTTGCCCAACTCCAGTCATTTCCGCTCCTTCTCCTTTGGATGGAGCAACTAACGTACCAGTCACACTTTCTCATCTGAGCTTTAACATAACAGACTTTCAATACGACCTAATGAACTATACAGTTATAACCACTCCAAATATCAACTCGGACAGCACCATCAAGGTTCGCAGCGGAAGATATACCCTCCCAGTTACCGATCTGGAATATGACACAACTTATACCTGGGTTGTAAGCGTGACAGATGGCACCCACTGGACCGACAAAACATACACCTTCACTACCGAGTCAGAACCAACTTGGTGGAACACGAGCTGGCAATATCGCAAAACAATAGCCGTAGACCCAGCTCGAGTCACGTTAGACCAAAACAATTTCCCGGTTCTAATAGACGTTACAGATAGCGTCCTGACAGAAAAAGCAAGATCTGATGGCTATGACTTCGTTTTCACCGACGCAAACCAAAACAAGCTAGACCACGAAATAGAACTCTACAACAGCAGTACAGGACATATAGTTGCTTGGGCAAATGTTCCATTCCTCTCCTCAACTACATACACCAAACTCTACATGTATTATGGAAATCCCTATGCGACGAACCAACAGAATCCAACAGCAGTTTGGGACACAAGTCATAGATTAGTACTCCACCTAGACGAGAAAGAGAGTCTTCATTACGACTCAACTACAAATGGCAACAACGGCACACCATTCGGTGGAATAGCCCAAGGCATATCGGGTAAGATAGATGGCACCGACAGCTTCGACGGGTTAGACGACTACATCAAGGTGCCCCACAGTAACAGTATTACAGGTTTCACCACCGGCTTCACAGCCAGCTTCTGGCTTAAGCTAGACGACACCACAAGGAGACAAACCATACTAAACAAGTACAACACGATAGGCAACCAAAGAGGATGGTTAATAGAGTTTCTAACCCACGCCACTTACGGAAAAGTCCTAAGCGTTCTTGTATCCTCTGATGGTGCTGCATTCTGCCAATATTACGCCTCTTTCAAACCTACAGCAGGCGAGTGGTACTACATAACTGTTGTATGGGAGTCAGGCAAGGCTGCAAAATTCTACGTCAACGGTCTGCAGGCATCAACGATCGGCGCCGGTACAGTCCCATCAATTTTCGACAACAGTGGCACTCCATTGGATATAGGAAGAAGCACCTACGCCACGGATAGATACTTAAAAGGTGCCCTTGATGAAATATGCCTATCCGATTCAGCACGTTCAGCAAACTGGATTCTCACCAGCTACTACAACCAAAAAGACCCACCAGCCTTCTATACAATAAGTGGGGAAGAAGCACTCCCTGAAGAACCAGACCTAACTACCCCAGCTCCTTTCAACGGAGCAACTGACGTACCAGCTTCCCTATCACAGCTGAGTTTCAACATAACGGACTACCAAGGCGATCTAATGAATTACACAGTCACAACCTATCCAGACGGTGGCTCCGAAAACGCCACAAACGTAGGCGATGGAAGATACACGATTTTCATCAGCAGTCTCTCCCGTTCAACAACCTACACTTGGATTGTTAGCGTGACAGACGGCACTGACTGGAGCAACAAAACCTTCACGTTCACCACGGAATCGGAAATAGCTTGGTGGGACACCAACTGGCAATACCGCAAAACCATAACCATAGACCCGGCAAGAGTAAGCTCTGCTCAAACTAGTTACGCAGTTCTAGTAGAAGTCACTGACAGCGACTTAGCAAGTAAGGCCCAACCTGACGGCGCCGACATAGTTTTCACAGACTACAACAACAAGCAGCTCAGCCACGAAATAGAACAGTACAACGCTAGCAGCGGACACCTAGTTGCATGGGTAAATTTGCCCCTCCTCTCCTCAACCACATATACACGATTCTACTTGTATTATGGGAATTCATATGCGACAAATCAGCAAAACCCTGAAGCTACGTGGGACTCGAGCCACAGAATGGTTCTACACTTGGACGAGAGAACGGGTGCCCACTACGATTCTACAGCAAATGTAAACAATGGTACACCTTTTGGCGGAATAGCTCAAGGGATAACAGGCAAAATAGACGGTGCAGACAACTTCGATGGCGTAGACGATTTCATCGAAGTTCCACATAACAACTCCATCACTGGTTTCACAACAGCGTTCACTGTCAGCTTCTGGCTCAAACTGGAAGACACAGTGAGGCAACAAACCATACTAGGCAAGTACAACACTGTAGGCAATCAGCGCGCTTGGGTCATGGAATTCCAAATTGACGCTAGATATGGGAAAGTCTTGGCGTTCTTGATTTCTCCTGATGGAGTGAGTTTCCGCAAATACTTTGCGTCTTTCAATCCGATAGCAGGCGAGTGGTACCACATAGCTGCCGTGTGGCAATCAGGTGAAGTTCCCATTTTCTATGTTAACGGCGTTAAGGTTTCAACAATCGGCATAGGCACGATCTCATCAATATTCAACAATGCAGGCGTACCATTAAACATTGGTAGATGCATCTACAACTCTAAAAGATATCTCAAAGGCGCTCTCGACGAAATCCGTATCTCCAGCACAGCCCGATCTGCAAGCTGGATACTAACAAGCTACAACAACCAAGGAAACGCAGCCAACTTCTTCGAAGTCGGAAGCGAGCAGAGATTTCCTGAGGGTCCAATCATAACAAGCCCATTTCCCCTGAATGGGGCAACTCGCTTGCCACTACAATTAAACCGACTAAGCTTTAACCTCGTAAACTATAATGGCGGAATGATGAACTATACAGCAGTAACTATCCCAAACATCGGCTCAGACAGCGGCAACAACGTTTTTGATGGAAGATATTCAATCTCAATCAGCAACCTTGCGCCGTCTACAACCTACACATGGGCCGTCAGCGTGACAGATGGAACAAACTGGACCAACCAAACATACTCGTTTACTGTGTCTCCAGGTGCGCCTCCAACTCAGGATACCCCGCTTCTAATATCAAGCGGAGGCACTAACAAAACAGATGAAAGACTGGTAGCTTGTAACCAGACAACATACGACCCAGAGAACGACAAAATCACAAACATCTACAATTGGTACAGAAACGACACCTCAGTAACCAACCTGCTACTACCATTCAACACAAACAGCTCAACAATCGCCAAAGACTACTCAGGATACAGCAACAATGGAGTCTTCGTAGGAGGAGTCACGTGGACAATTGATGGAAAAGTTGGCGGTGCCTACAAATTCGACATGGGCTACATCCAAATTCCCGGCACAAGCACCTTGGACGGTGGAGGACAATGGTCAGAAATCACAGTGGAGCAATGGATATATCTCACAACATATCGCAGTGGTGCAAGAACAATAGCCAAAATACCTAGCTACGAAATAGGCATAAGCTGGAACAAAATCTTTGCAGGAATCTGGATAGATACAGGCGTGCGGAATGTCAGCGGCTACAACCGAGTCACCTATGACACACCACTCGAGAAAAACACTTGGTATCACGTCGCATTAACATACAAGAACGGAACTGGACTGACATTATATATTGATGGCATCGCAGTAGCGAACAAACCAGTTTCTGGAAACATACAAACCAGTGGAACCGAACCCATTTATCTAGGCTGGTTCGACTACTTCAAAGGCATAATCGACGAAACAAGAATCTATCCGAAAAGTCTATCACCACAGCAAGTCTACCAACAATACCTTGAAACCAGAGACGGCCTAAGCAACAGCTCAACGATAGTCCCAGAAGAGACCGAAGTTGGCGATGTCTGGAAATGCCAAGTAATCCCCAATGACTCCTACCAAGACGGCGTAGCCAAGTTTTCAAACACCATAACCATAGTCGAAAACAACCCACCCACAGCATACAACGTAACAATAATCCCCTCAGCACCCCATACAAATGACAATTTGGAAGCCAGTTACACCTACTTTGACCCAGATGACGATTCGGAATCTGGCACAGAAGTCAAGTGGTACAGGAACGGCGCACTACAACCAGAACTAGACAATACGCTAACTGTCCCACACGACTTAACAACAAAGGGCGACATATGGTATTTCACAGTTAGACCCAACGACGGAAAAGAATACGGAACCATACAAACCTCTCAGTCAGTAGTAATCCAAAACAGCCCACCAATCATCGACTCATTCACTCCAGAAAATACAACACTAGAAATCAACGAAGGAGGAATCATCCAATTTACACAAATTTCCTCAGATCTAGATGATGACACATTAACATACTCGTGGCTACTAGACGGAACAGAACAGTCAACAGCCCAGAACTGGACTTACCAATCCACTACTCCTGGAATATTCAACACAACTCTAGTCGTTTCCGACGGTGAATTGTTGACCACGCAACAATGGAACGTCACCGTTAACGCACCTCTATCCATAGCGCCATATTGCCCATCAGATAACCCAACAATTTATGAAGGCAGTCCCAAGAATTCAACGTTACCTACTTCGACCCAGATGGAGATCCCCTAACAATCTGATTGTATGTAAACGGATCGTTAGTGAAACCTTCGCATGATGATTCCTACATCTATAAAGCGCGCGCGGCTGGCACATATATCATAATCGCCATCGTATCAGGCGGCTTAGCGCACGCTTGGCTCAAACATCGCACCAATGGGCACTTACAGTGCGCGCCTCTGTCAAGAAGAATCCGTGCGTAGCGCCAACTTGAACTCGCTTTATCTGAATTGATTGGTTGGCGTTTACCGCGTCTGCAAGTGTGCGCGCTGTCTGTCGGAAAAAGGAGAACGTTCACCAATGGAAGACATAAAAATACTATTCGCTGGAGATTTCTGCCCTATCAATAGGATTGAACGGTTGGCTTTAGAGGACAAAGCGGGCGCTGCGTTCGGAAATGTCCTAACTGAACTTCATGATAAGGATTTGTCTGTTGTCAACCTTGAGTGCCCCTTAACGAAAAGTAACTCATCTATATACAAGAGCGGACCTAGCCTTAAGGCCGACCCAAAGGCTGTCGAGTGTATCAAGGCGGGAGGGTTCGATATTGTCAACCTTGCGAACAACCATATCGCAGACTACGGCTCCCTTGCAGTTAATGAAACCATCTTTTTGTTAGGATCAAACAAAATAAAGCATGTTGGAGCCGGTTCATCAATTTTTACAGCATGGAAACCGTTGCGGGTACAATGCAAGGGAAAGGTAATAGTATTTCTTGCGTTTGCCGAGCACGAGTTCAATTGGGCGGATGAAAAAAACGCGGGCGCGTGGCCACTTGATCCCATAATCAATATTCCTCAAATAAGAGAAGCAAAAGCCGATTCCGATTTCGTTGTCGTTATGGTTCACGGAGGAAATGAATATAACCCTGTTCCCAGCCCAAGAATAGCAAAGACATACAGGGCGTTTGTTGATGCTGGGGCTACAGTCGTAGTCGGTACGCATCCACATGTTCCGCAAGGTTATGAGGTGTATAGGAGCGCGCCGATCTTTTATAGCCTTGGGAATTTTGTTTTTGATTCTGAGCAAAAACATACGAAAGAATCACTTTGGGCAAAAAGCTATATGGTACGGCTTAACTTTCAAGAGAACAGTGTTAAAGACATTGAAATCATTCCTTACAGAGCACTAGCTGAAACCGGATGTCTGACATTACTCAAAGACAAAGAATTAGGTGAGTTTGTAACATATGTTGATTTCCTCTCAAGGATACTGAAAGACGATGGCGAGATCAAGAAATACTGGTACGCTTGGTGTGCTCTGATGGGGCCAAAATGGCTTCGTTGGCTATCACTTTGTTCCCCTATCGCTTTAACACATACAGTACTGCACTGGAAGCATTTTGGTGCCATGAAGTGTTTCTTGGCTGCTAGAAATCTAATTACATGTGAAGCCCACAATGATATCCTCAATACTTATATGGATTTGGTCGTAAAGAACCAGCTTGAGACATCAAAGGAGCACATACCTGTCATAAAGATGCTTCAGAAGGGCAAAATGCCAATTTGACCGCTACGCGCATGTAGCACGCGCGCTAATCCTAGCGCGCATGCGTGTTCCTAAAATGGTCTAAAATGGTTTTTATTCTTCTTTTGCCTATTCACGTCCGATACGGACTCGTTTTGTAGTCGAGTCTTGGCCGTGCTGAGGATGGAAAATCGTGGATTCAGGCATCGAGCCGATCTGATCATGGGGGGGCCTTACACCGCGACCTTCAGCTTAACCCTCCACAGTTCGAAAAAGACGGACACCACAAGAAGACCGAAAGCCGACACGCGGCCTAAAATTGCCCCCAAACCACAAAATACGAATTAAAACCATTTTTAACCATTTTGGGAACAAGCATGCGCGCTATTAACCAGAAGATTCTTCTATGACATAACATCGAAAATGTTCAAGCTTTCCCATGAAACCTAAAATTATCGCGTGCGCTAAAAACCCAGAGATATGGACCAAACTCAGCCAAAACGCGATCTTAAGCGTTAGTCCTTTCAACCACATAGGAATCGCTAGGAAGTATATTGAGCTTAATAACATGTGATTCATCCACTGCTGACTAGATACAAGCTCGCAGAACGTACAATGCAAAAAAGATGTCGGGGTCTGTTTCTATGAGCCTTGGCGCGGCGCGAAACTTTCTAGCACACGCTGTAAATAGAAAGTGCCAAGGGAGAATAAAAAAAAGGGTTGTTTCTACCTTGACTGTTAGCCATGGCTATTCCATTTTTGGTTCCTAGGTATGCTAGTCTACTCCGCTTGCGAATGCTAGTCCTACGACTGCAATGTAGTCATTGGACAAGTTCCAAGTGATAGTTGAAGCTCCGCCGGCGTTCGCAACCAAACTGCCTACGTCATATGTGTTTGTGTCTGAAAGCGAGCCTTGGTACGTGGCCTTTGATGTAATGCTCGGATCCTTTCCATTCAGCGCATCTTTGTCGTCAATCGTGGTTGTTGTTGGTCCAAATGTGAAAGCAACGGATTTGGAGTATGGGGTGATGCCTTTTATTTGATTGTCTATCATAAGGTGCGTGAATCTTGTCGTTCCACCTGTTCGGGCGGGCCAAGCATAGTTGAATGCTCCGGATCCGCCTGCTATAGCGGAATAGCCGTTGTAGATCTGCACAGTGCTGCTTGATAGGCTGGGGTCAGAGTAGACCATTATTAGGTGGACTGACTCTGCCTCCGGCGCAGCATCGTTTACCCATGGACTTGTGCCATTAACCACCTTTGAACTCATGCCGCCGATCTCAAGCCCATAAGATATGCCGTACCTCCCCTCAGTTTGGGAAAGCGCGTCGGTGACATAAGCCCTATAGGCATAACCCCTAGGAGGGGCCCAATTGGTGCTGGGGCCTGTTCCGATCAACGTTCCGGTCACAAGGATTCCATTTACTACTATTTTGTTGTCGTTCGCGTTTGGCGTTGTATTGTCAAATATCGTCCAGTACAGGAATGCATTAGTCAAGGTTGTACCCTTTGGAAGGACGAGACTTATCGTTCCTCGCCCAGTATTACGCACGCCCATGCCTGTTGCGACATAGTTATACTTGCCCGTGTAGGTCTTGTACAGAGTCAAACCTACAGGCACTGCTGCTTGTGCGGAAAAGGACGCTTCTGGTACTGTTCCTTGAACGTGAACGTTTGCCTGTTGCATGTTGGCTCCGAATGCGACAAGAAGAATAGTGGTAAGCAAGAGAAATGCGCCAACGGTCACAATATACGCTTTCTTCTTCTCCATTCTGTTTCACCTCCTCTTTACGTCAAAAATCGACTGCTTCATCGTTACGCTCAATTGTATTTAGCATTTGTGGAAAGATCTTCTATAACAAGCGCGCGCGTGCTCTGACTAGAATAAGCGCGAGATAACTCTCATCTTTCCAGTCTTGTCCCTCTCAAGTCTTTCACAGATTTCAAAGTCGACGCGCATTTCTTCACCGAAAAGTTTCTGAATCGTTAATCGCGCCTTGTCTAAGCGAGAAGCATCAAATAAATCGTCTTCTATGATTAACTGGAATATTAGCCTGTCTTTCCTATCTTGGACTATCTTGAACTGCTCTATTCCAGTAAAGTCGTCGAAGGGATAAGGATAAAATTGCCATGGCGAAATCATGCGACCGTCTAGAGCCATTAAGAAATCATTTTCCCGACCTTCTATACCCTTTAGCATTGGAAGCTTTACTCCGCAAGAGCACTCTTCATCAATAGGAACAGCAATATCATGGTCTCCATATCTAATTAAGGGCATGGCATAATTGTTCAGGCCTGTACAGACGACCTCTCCTCTTTCCCCTGCAGCTACTTCTTCTTCGCCGTCAAGAAATTCTACTAACACACTATCGACGTTAATGTGATAGCCCGAATGTTCTTTGCATTCCCATGCGACAAGACTAAACTCCATTGTCCCGTAATTGTCCAACGCTTCAGTTTCGAATGTTGAGCTAATCAGACTCCTCGCCCTGCGGGTCAAAAGTTCACCACCAGTGAATATCAACCGCGGTCTAATGTGTCCTGATTGACGTTTCAAAGCGCGTGCTAGTTCCACCATTGACGATGAATAGCCCTTTATGGCCTGAGGGCGATACTGCTCAAGAACCTTGATTTGATGTTCAGCGTTGTAAAGGGCAGAAAGGTATTTCCTTCTCATAACGCCCAGATTCTGAAACCAGTGTTTTTTTGGAAAGTAATTCGGGTGCCTAATGAGGGCCATCTTATCCCAGATTCGTAACCCGTTTCTTTCGTAGGCTCTAATCCACAAACCGTTATCATAATCAAGTGCTCTTTTGTCCAAGAGCAATGTCAAGGGCATACCTGTTGTCCCAGTTGTACTGGTCTTCACGCATTTTCCAAGGTCGATGTTTCTTGCGGTTATGAAATCAAGAGGTGCCTTCTGCAACTCTTCTCTGCTCGTTAGAGGGATCTTACTAAGATCTTTGACTGTTTTTATATCGTCTGGCTTGATCTTCGCTTGATTAAATTCTCTGTGATAGAAAGGCACATTTTCATACGAATGTTTTAGCAGCGTCTTAAGCTTCTTCCACTGTAACTCCCTAAGCATAGGCAAGTCACGGAAGAGATTGTTCCTAAGCTCGAATAATTGCTGCAACATGTGAAACGCCGTTTTGCCTCACCTAAGCCGCATACTTATTATATTGCATGCATTGTGTATAAACTCCTTTCTTGGCAAAATCGCGTGCTATCACGCAATATCTGAAAAGGGTGGTTTAGCGCGCATGCTTGTTCCGAAATTGGCCTAAAATGGTTTTTATTCGCCTTCCATGATTTGAGGAAGGTTTGGGACTTCGTATCTGTTCTTGATTTCTTTGAGTAACTGTCTTCTTGAGCACAGGCAGAAATGTGCAAAACAGAATTATGGCCATTTTTGACCATTTTAGGAACACGCATGCGCGCCAACAACGATTTGACAGGAGACGAGCAAATAGCAGATTGTATTCCTGTTGAACTAATGCACCGAATTGTTTATCTGATAGCTAAACGAAATGAACATCAGTGAAATGGTCAGTAAAAGCACAAACTAGGTACTGTATTGGTGGTCGCTTGAACCTTTCTACCTCAAAAAGCCTCCTAGGAATCACTTTCTCACTTATGATCCTAATCGGTTCTATTTTCCATGTGAGTTCCAGTTTGCAGTCTGCTATGGTCATCCCCACTAGCGGCTCGATTGTTCCTAATCAAGTCTTTTTAAAAGACGACTTTGAGTCCGGAGGCTTTAGTGCTTGGTCAGGTCTCACCTTGACTTCGGGAGACTATGCAACAGTAGCAATCACACTTCCATACTCTGGCATATACAGTGCAGAGTTTCAGACAAGCGCTGCCGTTTCTGGAATAAGAAGAGCCTGCGCATACAAAAATATTGGCCAGAGCCCCGTAATCTATGCGCGTGGCTATTTCTACATTGCTGAAGGCTTGCCACTTGTTGATTCCGATGACCGCTTCACTTTCATTCAATTTATCGGATTAGGCGGAGAAGCAATCAGCAACTTGCAGGTTAGGAGAGTTCAAGGCGAAGACAGGTTTTCGATACTTGCCTCTACAGGCGCTATGCAGACCACAACAGAAGTATATCCTAGAAACAATACATGGTATTGCCTAGAACTTTTCACATGGATACACGCCACAGAAGGGGCCATCAAAGCATACATCAACGGCGTAGAAAGGCTAGCCATAACCCAAATAAACACAGCAACAGATGGCAACATAAATACAGTCCGTTTCGGCCTAGCAAACAGTGCCAACATACAACGCAGAGTAGTGGTCTACAGTGACTTGGCCGCAATAAGCACCAGCTACATCGGACCGGAAGAGCCCCAAACGCTAAATGGCACTTGGGCAGTAATAGGCCCTAAAGACCAAATCCCCCAAATGGAAAATATCCTCTGGCTTTTCGGCAACCAAAGCATATCCTATGTGCACCTATACAATTACGAGCTCACCACCTACGAAACAATCAAAAACTACTCGGGGCTCGTTACCTGGACAAACTTCAATAACGTCTACAACTTTTCGGCAGTAAAACTATTCGCCAAAACAAGACCCGTGATATCGCATATCTTCGACTTTTGTTACTACCTCTATCCAACACTCAACAACAGCATGCAAACCTCATCATTAAGCAAAGTCACATACACTACGAATTGGGGAAACTTCCGCGCCGGCGATAACCCCGAAATGCACAATGGGACAAACTATCTGACGACCGTTAAAACATCTGATCTAGCTGGTTTCGCAAGTGTCACAACCATAGCAAAATTCGGCACAACACAAAGTGCGATATTTCATATGGAAGGCACCAGGCCAAACGCGGGCTTCTACGTAATGGATCTTTACGCCACGCGTCCCAACAGCTACGAAGCCGGAAACTGGCATCTTTTCCCCGCGATATCCGAAGCTGCTCTAATCAAAGCGGGACTTTACAGTCGTTGGATGACAGATGGCTTGTCCTGGCGTTCCCTGAACTGGGTAAACGATTGGATGACGAACTTCGCTGAGGCAAACGACGATATTGTCACTATGCAAAGCATAGGAGAGACGGTTCAAGGAAGACCGATCAATGCCCTTTTCATTGGTAGCGGTACACGCTACTTTATCGCAGACGCAGCTATCCACGGCGACGAGAAGGCAGCAACTCATGGCATAGTCAGATTTGCTGAGCTTCTGATAGAGTGGTATCGTGCCTACCCAGACTGGCGCCGCAAGCTAACCCAATACAAAATGATCCTCGTCCCAGTTTTGAACCCAGACGGCTACGTAAACAATACACGTGATAATGCCAACGGTAAGGACCTAAACCGCCAGTTTCCACCAGGCGCAACTACCACTGAACCTGAAGCTTGGGCGTTAAGATGGCTTATGGGAAACTACACACCTACCCAGTATGTAACTTTCCATTCCGGCGGACAAGAATACCCGCTCCACGTGTTCTACGCAGGCTCGTCAGTTGACCCTTACAGAACGTACGCCAAGTGGGTAGTCAACGAAGGCAACCTTAGATTCCAAGACCTGGAGCATTGGGGAACGGTCTACAACACGACGTGGGTAGGCAAATACACGTACACTGGCCCAAGCGGTTATGACAGCATGAGTAACGAATACGCCTCCTATGAGCACGAAACCACATCCATCTTGGCTGAACATTGGGGCTCAGCAAAAGCCAATCTCCACAGCCAAGAATTCTTCATAACGACTATGCTGGCACTAATATTGCACCATGACAGAACCGACGGATTTATGCTTCACTCCAACACCTTCATAACAGAAACAACGTACACCAACACGACAGGCTTAAGAATATACGTCAACGCAACATACATAGCCGCCAATCGAACAGGCGAAACCAAAATCTGCGACTTCAACAATCGCGGGAAACCTGACCTTGTATACATCGATGGCATCCGAAAAACTGAAGGTGACTGCTGGTCATGGAACAGCTCTACCAACACAACAACCGTGACAGGCGCCAACGAGTCCATTTTCTTAGATTGGTCGGCTGCCTAGAGCGCGAGTTTTGATTCATATGCACGCACGTATTCCAGAGCCAAAAAGACATGGCGCCCGCCAGTTTTCTAGTTTGGTTTCTTGGGCAAAGTCTCATCGTCCGCTATTCATGCGCTATTACGCTGCAAAAGTCTTGCGCGTGTGCCTCTTCTGAGCGCGTGTGGTGTGGCACACGCCTCGCACGTGCCCGAGAGCAAGTGTTTTTCCATAACTCTTCCATAACTGCTAGCCTTTAATTTTCTGTTCTTTTTTCCTCAGTTTTACTTGCTCGCAGACGGTGAGCGGAAAAGAGCAAGTTTTTTGAACAGAAAAAAACCAAGTTCTTCTAGGCGTAAACCGCGACCGAGATCGCGCGCCTCATCCCTCTAATACCAATAGGTCAGAAACCTGCGCAATCCAACGCAAAGACTTCTGGCAGCCGTGAAGGTCGAGCCACCAAAAGACTTGGCGTGCATAGAAGTGTTTTTCACAAGTCTTATAACTAAATCATCTTGAACTGTGTAGTGCGGTTGAATCCCGCTCAAAAACTTGTAAAGGAGAAAGGAAAAATTGAAAAGAATCGGCAGCTTCTTTAATAAAGCTAAATCAATGAAAGCCTCCATCGTAGTCACCCTCGCACTGATAGTATTGCTATCGTGTTTCTCTGCCTTTGCATACACTCTTGTTTCATCGCCAGACAATGCAAGTGATTCTGCAAGCGCGAATACACTGTCGTCTGTGGGCACGTCAGGAGTGCCCGCCAAGGTCGCCGTGACCTGCACTCCGCCAAGGGTCTTGGCAAGCAACAACTACTACTACTACGCGATAAAAGTGGAACTTCAAGACCTCTACGAAAACCCAGCTTACGCACCAACAACCGGCATGGGCATTAGCGTGTCGTCCTCCGACCCCACAGTCGGCTACGCTACCCCTAACTATGTCTACATCTACCCTGGACAAGCATCTGACACCATAACTTTCGTTTCAACCTACAAGCCTGGCCAGACCAAAATCGAAGCCACAGCCGTGGGATTGGTTTCAGGTTCAGCCATGATGACAACAGTCGGGGCCAAACCTTACAAGGTCCAAGTAATCCTAGCACCAAACAAAGTGTTGGCAGACAATGAATACTACTACTATCCAGTTCACGTCCAACTTCAGGACTCCGCAGGCAATCCTGCCACGGCTTCTGAAACCTTGCTGGTTGGTCTAAGCTCGTCCAATCCGAACGTTGGAACCGTTCCAACGTCCCTGACTATAAGCACTGGTGAAACTTTCGCAACCACATGGTTCATATCAACCCTAGTCCCTGGTACAACAGCAATAAAAGCGGCAGCCTCAGGACTTGTAGGCACAAACGCAACCATGACGACAGTGGCACCAGGGGCATCCCCCGCCACAAAGCTAATGGTCTGGTTGGGCCCGAGTAAACTGATAGCTGACGGCTCTGCAGTGTATTACCCGGTGGTTGTAGGTCTCATGGACAGCTCTAGTAGACCAGTAGAGGCCGCGTCAACAACTTCAGTCACCTTGGCCTCTTCCAACTCCACTGTTGGAACAGTGCCAAGCTACGTGAACATAGGGGCTGGCAGCGAGTATGGCTACACGTACTTCTACTCGACCTATGTGCCAGGCAAAACCACCATCCAGGCAACGGTAAGCGGCTTAGTTGCAAGCTCAAGCCAGATGACAACAGTTGGATACGCGCCATCCAGATTCGCTGTCTACTTAGCTCCTTCCAAAGTCTTCGCGCACAAACAGACCGCTTACTACTCCGTAGTGGTTCAGGTGGAAGACAACAGCGGAAATCCAGCTAGAGCACCTGCAGGCGGTCTGACAGCGATCATGACGTCGACAAACCCGTCTGTTGGCACGGTTCCCAGCGCCACTCTCACGATCGGGGCTGGACAAACCTACTCGTACACCCATTTCTACGCTACCTACAAACCTGGAACAACCACGATCAGAGCCAGCGGCACCTTAGCAGCAGGCTCGAACGTAATGACAACGAAGGCGCCCACACCCGCCAAACTCGGAATGGACTTGGCTTTGTCAAAGGTCTTCGCCATTTCTAACAAATACTACTATTACCTAGTGCGCGTCATACTCCAAGACTCGGCTGGAAATCCGGCGCTCGCACCTGTGGGCGGCATCACAGTAACGCTTACTTCGTCCCTAACGAGCGTTGGCACTGTCCAAAGCCCAATAACCATACCGGAAGGAGATTTCTTCGCTGCAGCTTGGTTCATGTCAAAAGCGACACCGGGTGAAACAACCATAACGGCTAGCGCCAGCATTGCGGGAGTTTTCAAGACCACCTCTCAAATCGTTACAACCATTTCACCCACAGCCAACGCTCCGACCGCAGTCAAAGTCAAACTGCTCCCCAAATTCCTGTCAACCAGCCAATACTACTACTACCCTTTAACATTCTACCTAGTTGACTCTGCAGGAAACCCAGCTAATGCTCCTACCGGCGGCATAGCCATAGGTCTGTCTTCTTCAGACACCCTCGTCGGCACCGTTCCCTATGGGGATAGCATTAGCGCTGGCGAAACATATTCATACAATTGGTTCAGATCCACTTGGAGCCCTGGTGTGACAACAATTCTGGCTTCAGCAGTGGGCTTGGCTTCGGGCTCAGCCCAAGTGACAACAGGAGTCTTCACCTCAATCTCTAAGACCTACATTTTCAGGAACATCGGCTACCTCTTCTACAGCAACACCATCATCGTTCTAGGCGACGCTGCTCACACTCGAGAAGTAATGAGCGCAGCACTATTATCCCACGCTTTAAGCAAGGCCGGCGCAAAAGGGCCTCTAACAAAAACAGACGGGCTCCTCACGAGCACTGAATACACCAGCAGCAACCTCATAATAATAGGCTACAACAACACCAAAACCGCAGCCAAAAACATGGCCTACGGCATAAACGTAACCCAAGACACAGCATGGTTCAACACAACCGCAACCAGCGAAGGCAAAAGCATCAACTTCTCCAAGGCCCAATACCCGAGCAAAAGCATTGCAATCGTATACTTGAAGAATGATGGGTCCAGGGCAGTCTTGCTCTCTTGGGGATACGGCTGGCTAGGCACCTACGCAGCAAACCTCTTCATGTCCGACCCGAACAACTGGTCAAGAATCGACGTTGCAGGCAAACATCTTCTGATGCTGAATTGGACAGATAGCAACAGCGACGGCTTCGTGCAATCGTCAGAGATAACACTGGCCTCTACCGCATAACCCCTCTTTTTTTTGTAGCGCGTGCTTCAATCTTCGCTAAACGAGAAACAACAGAACTCTACACGTCACTTATTCTCTCATCTGCGCGCGCGACTCAGCGAAAACGTGATCTCAAGCGTCACTCCTTTCGACCACATGGAAATAGCCGAAAAGTATATCGAGCTTATGACGCATGGTTCATCCACAGCTAAGTAAATATCAATCTGCAGAACGTACAACGTGTGAAGACGTAAATGTCTGTTCCAACAAGTTCTAGCGTGCAAGATGAACGGTGAAGACATCGTGACGGACGAACTAGTCAGCGTTGCCGAAGACTCGGCACGAGGAAGCTTCTTCCTAGTCTCAGGCACAGCCATATCAACCGTCGTCATGGCAATCTCGACAATCCTAGTGGGACGGTTAATCGGCTCTGAGCTCTACGGAAAATACACACTTGCACTCGTGATCCCCAACCTTCTCCTCCTCTTCGCGGACCTCGGAATAAACCAAGGAATAATCAAATTCACCGCCAGCCTCCGCCTCAAAGGAGAAACACACCGTGCAGCCAAGATAATCAAGCACGGACTGCTGATCAAAGCCATTGCAGGTGTACTGCTTTTCCTAGTAAACTATACACTTGCAGACGTTCTTGCTTCCGTGCTCCTTCAAAGACCAGACATGGCATTCTACGTCAGAATAATATCAACCTCAATACTATTCCAAGTAATATTCTCAACAGCATCCTCTGCCTTCGTAGGCTTAGACAAAACAGAATACCACGCTCTAGCCGCAAACGTCCAAGCCTTCGCCAAAGCCATAATCTCCATCTCACTCGTCCTCCTAGGATTCGGAGTGCTAGGCGCCCTGTCCGGCTACGTATCAGGCTTCGCAGTCGCCTCCGTAGCAGCTACAGCTATTCTCTTCTTCCTACTACGAGAGAAACAAGATTCCAATGAAGAAATCCACATCAGAGAAAGCTTCAAGACACTCATGCATTACGGAACACCGTTGTACGCATCTGCTCTACTATCAGGATTTGTCCCGTTCTACCAGAGCATTCTGCTATCTGTCTTCACTTCTTACAGTGACATAGGAGATTACCATGCCGCCTTGAACTTCGCAACGGTCATTGCCATTTTCTCAGGTCCAATAACGACAGCGCTTCTTCCAGCCTTCTCAAAAATGGACTCTTCTGCCAGACATAGAATCAATGAATTCTTCAAACTTGCGAACAAGTATACAGCACTCCTTGTAATGCCGATAGCAGCCCTCATGATAGTCTTCTCCCAAGAAATCGTGCAAGTAATCTACGGCTCCACGTTCCAGTCCGCCCCGCTACTCCTAGCAATGTATTATCTCGTCTATTTCCTCGTGGGAATCGGCTACCTAGTTCTCGTAAGCTTCTACAGCGGCATTGGCGAAACCAAAATAGCACTAAACATGAGTGTACTAACCTTCCTAGTAATCATCATACTATCACCCTTTCTCACAAAAATGTACGGAGCACCAGGCCTAGTAGCTACCTATCTGCTAGCAAACACGACAGGCACTCTCTACGGTTCATACACAGCTCGCAAGAAGTTCCAGATAGAATTCGGCACCCGATCAATAACCAAGATCTATCTGATCTCCGCTACGTCAATCGGTCCATCACTGCTTCTTCGCTTTATGCATACATCTGGATTGCTGACACTGATAGTTGGCGCCGCCTTGTTCTTGTTCATCTACCTAACACTAGTTCCTCTGGCAAAGATAGTGAACCCATCGGAACTCAAAAAAGTTGCTCAAATCATACAGAAAATCAAGCTTCTAGGACTTGTCGGCAAGCCAATACTGAAATACGAACAAATAATACTCAGCAAATACGACAAAGGCACTCAGAAAGACAAATGAAACAAAAAGAAGAGGAAGTTCGGCTATGCGCTTTCTGTTCCGGTTATTGTTATGTCAAAGCTGAAGCTCGAGATCCCGTTGATACTTGAAGACACTGATAGAGTCAAAGTCGCTTGCACTACAGCGTTTGAACTCAGCACGTAGCCATCACGATTCCAGCTCAGCGTCATGTTGCCCCCGGCTGTCGAAGGATTCCAGTTGCCAGTCGTCTTAGACAGACTAACTGCCACAGTGCCCTCGTTGCGTATATAAGCCGTATAGTTACTTGACGAACCCGGAGTCAACGCCCCCCAATCTATAGACGAAAGCACCTGACTGCACCCACTGTCCTTGTAGACCCCTACGCCGACAGCTTTCACGTTACCCGTATTCGACAGAGTCTTGCTGAAAGAGAGAAGACCAAAAGCCGTTGAGCCTACCAAAGCCACAGCGACGACCGCCACGATTATTCCGATATTTGTTCTACTTACTGACATTCAAGTCACGGTTCAAAACGTATATCGTGAATCTTAATAAACATTATTGTTCACGTAACCAACACAAATACACATCAAAACACAAGCCGAAGGCCCCCCAAATCAAGTGCGCGCAAACCTAGTCTGACAATTCTCTCAAAGAATCATTCATAATCGCCTCTGAGGCGGTGGTTGTGGTTTGTGGTTCAAGCATGGGATCCTGTTCCGGGCTGTCGTATGAAGCAACCGGTTTTTGCCCAGAACGGAGAGAAAAGGTCTTCCCAAATACATCCTCATCTCAAGGAAGCCTGAGTAGACAGAAGGGTCTAACTGCAAAAAAAGAGGAGATGATTGATAGTTGCGCTTTTTTCTGTGGTGCCACCACCTGTACTTGAAGTAGATCTCAGAGTTGCCAGCGTTTCTGTAGTCCGTCCAAGCCACGTAAACGTTTTCCCAGTCGGCTCCACCAACTGCGATAGACGGCCACCAAGAATCATACGGTGTTGAGCGCGCGCGCCATACACAGCAGAGTCTCTTCAAATAGAGATAAACAGCGACTCGTCCACGTCAGTTTTCAACTTCAATGGCACTCCCCAACAACCATTTATCAGTCTTAGCGTTACTGGTCCTGCCGGAAAATCTGGTTTCTGCAATATCACATTTCCCGTTGAATTGCTCTGGGGCTTTTTTTCACTCTACGGGGACGGGCCTCTCTTGCTCGAAGGCATGAACTATACCAAAGCGTCTAACGCGCGCGCTAAGGGTCAATAGTCTATGAGGTCCCAATGCGCATTTTTGATATGGAACAGTAGTCGCAGTAGACGGTTGTTGATCCGCAGTTGGTCATGCTGGGCAGTCCGAATTCCACGCTGTTAACGGAACCATAGTATGCTGTGTTCTTGCCGCCAATGGAGCAGACCAGTTGCCCGTCCACCCATAAATCGCCTCTACCGCCTGTTGAGCTTTTTGTCCAGTGGAGCTCCACGTTGTACCATTTGTTCGGCGAAGGACTGGAAGCGGAATACGCAGTCATCAGACTTGTTCCATTCCTTATCATCAAGCACCATTTTACGACCCCACCAGTCTTCCTCCAGCCAGCGTAAGCTACGCCATTACTCCCAGCCTTGAACCTGATGAAATAGAAGCGATCACTCTCTTCCACTATTCCCGAGGTTGGCACGCGGAAGTAACCGCGAGCGTAAAGATCGGCAGAAGATGCTATCGTCTTATAACAGTATGCCCATTCAGATCCGGCGCCCCCATTGGACCCGAATCTTGCACTACTGGTGCCCTGATAGGCTATGGCACTAGTTATTGCTGCAGTTTCACCTACTGAAACGCTCGAGCCACTCCACATACCAAAGCTGCCACTCTCAAAACTGTCCTTGAAAATCGGTTCCGGTCCAACGTAAGCTGTTGAAACTACACAGCAATCACCATAAACTTTCGATGAACCGCATCCGACAAGAAGTGGTAGCCCAAATCGAACGCTGTTGGCATCTCCGTAAGCCGCCGTATTCTTGCCAGAAATCGTGATCACTTTGGATCCGTCTACCCAGAGTTCTCCGTGTCCCGCGGAGGTACTTCTTGCCCAGTGAAGCTCAGCGTAGTACCATTTGTCTAGCAACGGACTTGAAGTAGAATAGGCATACAGAGTGGTCGTTCCGTTTTTAATCACTAAACACCACTTGACAACCCCACCTGTTTTTCTCCATCCTGCGTAAGCTAGACCGTTGCTTCCCGCAAAGATCCCAAGGAGGTAAAAGCGGTCACCCTCCTCTACTAGACCAGACGCGTTAACATAAAAGTTGCCGCGAAGGTAAAGTGCACTGGAAGAAGGTATTGTCTTATACGCGTAGGTGAACTCGTTGACGCCTCCTCCATTTGAGGCAAACCTACCGCTATAGAGGCCGTGATGAGACAAGGTGTTTACAACTCCTGCGCTCTCACCAGAGGAAGAGCTTTTTCCGCTCCATTGACCAAAACCGCCTGACTCGAAACCATCAGCAAAGGGCAGAGCCAGTGCGTTCGAATACTGGAAATTCTCTATGCGACTGGGATAACTGTATCCCCACTTGAAGGCTGCAAAGATCAAGTTATACTGTCCTATATACCATCCAGCATAGTAATAGACTGTCCATGTAGCTGCATCAAGCTGAGTAGCACCGAGCACTTCGGTAGTGAAATTCGCGCAATTGTGTGCGCCCTTTAAATAGATGCGGACAGCAATGCTGTCAGTATTCGCCAACTGTGTACTAGGACAATTCCACGTAGCATTTCGCAGTGTCCAATAGCCTGCTGGAAAATCATTGTAGACCATTGCCTGAGGCGTTCCAGTAGTTATCTCAATTTCAGTGCCACTGGCCAGTCTCCTCCAAACCCGCATGCCCCACGATACTCCCGAACTGAAATCGCCATAGTGATACTCGGAAGACCAAGAGCTTGGAACAGGTTCAGTGTCGAGCCTGCAAGCATTCAGCCCATTAGCGACACGCGTTTCTACCACCATACGACGGGTTTGGCTTGGGCCATATTCAGCGCGGGCATTGCAGTGATCCTGATAATATCCGTAATCGTTCTTTGTCAAAACTGTACGGACGACAGAACTCTCAAAGGGGGGCGCGCGCAGGCAAGTTAAATAATTCCTTTGTTGCTTCAGCAGATGTTACAGGTTGACTCGCTCTTCTCGGCTGTTTTGTGTTTTAGCCTCGGTTTTTG
>Ga0315279_10001959_pt1 | contig 32434 bp, 26 predicted proteins | sample YL17G06_20_MG_FD_203694 | JGI IMG/M metagenome (GOLD analysis project Ga0315279, IMG submission 203694) | Sediment microbial communities from Yellowstone Lake, YNP, Wyoming, USA - YL17G06_20 | ecosystem: Environmental > Aquatic > Freshwater > Lake > Sediment | place: USA: Wyoming | collected...
TTAGGACCGGACAACTGGTCCAGTACGAGAGCGGCGTGACTCGCACCATCGACCCGCTGGGTGGTTCATACTACGTCGAATCCCTCACCAACGAGCTTGAGAAGAAAATATGGGAGCTCATTGACGAGGTCGAGGCCCAGGGCGGACTGGCTAAAGCCATAAGAAAAGGTTGGGTCCACCGCCTATACCGTGACGCCATCATCAACTACGAGAATAAAATCCAGACCGCTGAAATCCCCGTAGTCGGCGTTAATGTCCACCGACTGGATAAAGTGCCGTACGAGGTGCCGATCTTCAAGCCCGACCCGGGGCGCTCAGTTGCTCGTCAGATTGAGAAACTGAAGAAGCTCAAGAAAGAACGTGACAACGCTAAGGTCAAGCAGTGCCTGGCAAAGGTTGAAGAGGCTACCAGGAAGGGCGAGAACGTTATGCCGGATACCATTGAAGCTGTCCGTAACTACGCCACTCTTGGAGAGCTCTCCGCTCTACAACTAAAGGTTTACGGAGAGTGGAAACATCCAATGAGTATCTAAATTGTGAGGCTGATATGGCTAATAAGAAGACTAAAAAGATAAAAATATTAATGGCAAAACCGGGCATTGAGGGACACTGGCGCGGCCTCGTTGCAGTAAGCAATGCGCTTCGGGATGGCGGCTTCGAGGTTATCTACGGATCGAACATGACGCCAGATGAGATCGCCAACACCGCGGTCCAGGAGGACGTCGATGTAGTCGGCCTCAGCATCATGTCGGCTAACTATGTGATGCTGGTCGAGCTCGTGGTCAAGGCGCTTAAAAAGGCCGGCAAGGGCGACGTTATGCTGCTTGTAGGCGGAATCATCTGGGAAGAGGACTTCGCTCAGCTCAAAAAGATGGGCGCTACAGGCGTCTTCGTCCCGGGGACACCCCTTCAGCAGATTGTTGATTTCGTCAAAGATAAAACAGCAGCCCTGGCTTAGTGGACAGATTGGTAACGATGAAGCCTACGTGAACGACGAACGTTTTAATTATTAATGCGTCTGGTAGTACTTTAAAACCAGCGGTGCTACATTGTATGCAGAGGTCACTGCATGGTGTGTCCCTACGCCATCTCCACCTGCGTCAAGTCCAACATAGAACAGGCCTTGAATCGGAGCAATTGGTGATGGTTTATTTTTACCGCATTGCCCTACAATCTGACCTAGTCCAATGCACTCGCCGCCGCAACCGGGGACCACACTATCGCGTGTGACACGACTGACATCCGTAGTAGTATAGTCCTCTCTCCTGATAATATGTTCGCGGAATCCGGGGTGGAGTTTCTCTATCTTTTCTTCGAAAGCATCCAGCCAGGCCTTCTGGTTCTTTAGCTTGGGATCGGCTGGGGCCAGCGTTCCGGTCAATATCAGCTGCTTCCCCTCCGGGGCTACGGCGGGATCGAAGCCCTGCGGGCTGAAAATGATCACGAGCATATCATCCGGTATCTCTCCTGCCCTGGCTTTCATGTAGCGCTCCATGTTCCACCAGCTCTTATCGGAGTAGATGATATATGCGCAATCTTCAAATACTATTTTGTCTAAGAAGTAGCGGTGTCCAATCAGAGCCAGTGATGGGACCAAGCTTCTGATGCGATTAGCATAACCTTTGTCGAAATATTCCTCACCTACTAGTTTAAGTACGGTAGGCTGGATACCGGCGTTGCTCACTACAATAGGTGCTTTGAACGTACCCTTGTCGGTAATGACACCTGTGACTTGACCGTTTTCGATGCCAATTCTTTCCACACGTGTCTTGAGTTTTAAATCTCCACCGTGTGCCTTGAAGGCTCCGACCAGCGCCTCACTTAATTTTGCGTAGCCGCCCAGGAAGTAAGTAGAACCGAGGCCTGTCGTGAACTGGCGCAGGGTCTTAATCATTTCAGAGGCGGAGCACAAGTCGATTTGGACAACGAACAGTATGTTACATAGTACCGCTAAATAACTATATGCTCCCTGAGGAATGTTGTATGGAGTGATGAAATCATGGAAGGTAACATCATCCAAAGAGCTTAATTGCTCGGGGGTAAATTTGGCTATGTCTTCAAACAGTCTATTAACATTGGCGAGTCCCTCAGGGTCTTTCATTAGCATATCAGGAATCTGTACCGGAGGAACAAGGACATAACCCACATACTTGTCTGATCCTTGGGGCTTGTACAGGAACCCGCCGTCTAAAAGAGTCCCTTTGCCAGACATAATATTGGCAAGGCTGCCTGTTGTAGGGAAGACGTCTGACATCGGAGCCTTTGCTCCTACCTCGTTAAGCACTTTTTCAAATACAGTATTGTAACGGGGCAGTCCCATAACAGGCCAAAGCTCATAAGTAAAGCCGTCTTTGCTGTAGTTTAGGGATTTTCCACCGACGCGATCATTTTTCTCAACTAGGAGCGTTTTTAGTCCAGATTTTTGTAGTAGAGCAGCACAGGCAGAACCACCAGGGCCTGCTCCTACAACTATGGCATCATACTTTGCAGCCATTTAAACCTCCTTAGCCGTTTTCAGGTAAATGCCCCGTTTGCCATACGAATATTTTCATTACGCAAAGGTCAGCAAGCGGCCAATTTTCTAGTTAATAGTTTGTTTATAGTTACTTGGGTATCCTGCCCTGGCCTAGCACGGCTGATATCTTGCCTTTCTCAGGAATGTAGTATGGTGATGGATACCACCATTTACCGGGTTCAGCGATGCCGTCCTCGATTAGTATATGCATCAAGTTGTATGGAATAGCCATCAGACACAAGCCTCCGGGGTGGCCGGAAGTCTGGTGACAGAGATATAGACCGTCGATTGGGGTGCGATACCTGGACATGCCTGAGCCGATGATCGGGCTGTTTGTAAATAGCTGGTCGTCGCAGTGACGTCTGCCGCACCAGGTGCCTCCGATGAGGCTGCGGTTGCGGTGTATCATCTCAAACGGCGCCGTAGACCAATGGGCGATTACATTATCATCTTGCAAGCCATCCAGCGGAATGCTGAAAGCCTTGCGGAAATATTTCTCCATCTCGGCCTTTACTTTATCAGCGGCATCCGGAGCTTCAACGTTATATTCCGGCGGTGTCGCCCCTGCCTCGAATGAACAGGTCAGCACACCCCCTTTGCTGTAGACACCGGGGTGCTGATTATCGGTAGGATCGAAGAACTGGCTTGGTGAGAGGAACCACATGTAGTGTTCTGCCGGTACACTGGGGTTGCCCTTGAAGGCGTCGACGTCTGATACATTTTCGAAATAGATTTCGCGGGAATCTGCCGGGAATGCGCAGCCGTATGGGGCCTCCTCGCCTTCCATTTTCTCCCACTTCGGTTTCCACTTCAGCTGTTTCTTCAGCAGGAAACTCGAAACCCAGAGGGTGCCGCCTTTGATGCTGATATCGTTGACCTTTTGCAGGATGCCTTTATCCAGGTGCCTTGGCCCGATGAGCTTGTTGAAGGTCTGTTTGATATCGCATGCGGAGATGACCGCCTTATCGGCCCAGATGGTCTTCTCGCGGGTTGCGGCATCATCGCGCAGGCGCACGCCGACCGCCCTGCCGTTCTGGATAATGATCTCATCGACCGGGCAGGCTGACTTGAAGGTTGTTCCGTGGGCTATCGCACAACGGAAGATGGAATGGTAGTATCCGTGCATGCCGCCGCGGGGTATGGCGAGCGATGTTATAAAGAGCTGCATTACGTTCATAAAGGCTGGTATTGCCACACCTTCCCAGTGAGCTGCGGCGCCGGACCACCATGCCGCTGCGGCCACGGTGCACTTCCATGGTTCGGTGTCAAACCACTCGTCCATGAAGTCGAAGAGGGTCATATCGAGTATCTCTTTTGACCAGACCTCCGGTGCGTGTTTCTTATAAACCTGCATATACGGTATCGTGTTCTCGTTGAGCTCAATGTAGTCGGGGTGCGGTGGACACCAGTTGGTGGCTCTCATCAGCTCGCGGGCGAAGGGCGGGTTGCCGACGAGTCCGCTGACCTTCATGTAGCCATACATGTCCTTGTTGCTAAGTCCAGTCAATCCAGTAGTGAGGGTCAAGCCGGTTGTAGCGTGTATCATAAGCTCCTGGGGGTTCCATGTCACGCGGAAGCCGTACTTCCAAAGCTCGAGTTGTTCGAAACCCGGTGCTGGTGATGCATACATAAGAATAGCATGAGGGAATATACGCAATCCTGCTTTGGGCTCAGCGGTTTCGCATGAGCCGCCCGCCTCATACCTTTCCTCAAGTACGCAGACCTTAAGTCCGCACTTCGACAGGTAGGCCGCCATCGCCGTGCCGTTGGGTCCTCCTCCAATAATAACAATGTCAAAACGATCATTTGCTGTCATATAATATAGGCCTCCCTTTTAACTTCTTGCAGGGTTTATACAAAGCTTTTAGTGGTATTTCCCACACTTTCTTACTAAAGGGAGGCAATTGTAGCATATGCCAGAAAGAAAAAGTCAATACCATTTAGCCTTTTTATGAAAAACTGAAAATGGCAGAATATATTATTGTATCCGAAATACTTTCGTAACAATTGCGGTGTATAATCTGGAAGAAAATATTATGGGAAAAGGGTGCTTGCCGATGACGAAGTATATCTTTGTAACTGGTGGTGTGGTCAGCTCGGTTGGAAAAGGTATCGCTGTTGCGTCCATCGGAAGGATATTAAGAAGCCGAAACATCTCCGTATCCGTGCAGAAGCTGGACCCTTATCTGAACGTGGATCCCGGCACCATGTCCCCTTACCAGCACGGTGAGGTTTTTGTTACTCGAGACGGCGCTGAAACAGATTTGGATCTGGGACATTACGAGCGATTTATCGATGTAAGGCTTACTAAATCTTCCAGCGTGACTTCAGGACAGATTTATAATTCGATAATCTCCCAGGAGCGGCAGGGCGGGTTCCTTGGAGGTACGATACAGGTAGTGCCGCATGTTACAAATGAGATTAAACGGCATATTCGCGCCGTGGCTGAGGAAAGCGGAGCAAGCGTTCTCATCGTCGAGGTTGGTGGCACAGTAGGCGATATTGAAGGCCAGCCGTTTCTTGAAGCCATAAGGCAGCTGAGGACAGAAGTCGGCCGTGATAATGTCATGTTCATCCATCTTACACTTCTTCCTTACCTTCAGTCCACTTTGGAGTTGAAGACAAAGCCGACACAGCACAGTGTTAACGAGCTCAGACGCATAGGTATTCAGCCGGATGTAATAATATTACGCAGTGACTTCCCCATCAATAATGATGTTAAAGATAAAATTTCCCTCTTCTGTGACGTCGAAAGAAGAGCTGTTATAGCGTTGCCTACTCTGCCGATAATTTATGAGATACCACTCGTGCTCGAAGAAGCCGGATTAGGAGCTCTAATAGTCGAAAAACTGGACTTACCCAGAAATATGCCGGACTTTGACGAATGGCGGAATATCGTTGAGAGCATGAAGAGGCCAAAAGAATGCGTAAATATAGCTATTGTGGGGAAATATGTGAAACTGCGGGATTCATATATTTCTGTTAAGGAGTCATTATGCCACGCTGCGGTTCACTATGGCCGGGACGTGGAGTTACAGTGGGTACACTCTGAAGACCTGGAAAAGAACGGAGACGCCGTACTTCACTCAGCTCAGGGAATCGTTGTACCGGGCGGATTCGGCATTCGAGGTATTGAAGGAATGGTGATCGCGGCAAAATATGCACGCACACACGGGATACCTTATCTTGGTTTGTGCCTGGGGATGCAGGTTATGGTGATCGAGTTTGCACGTCATCTTCTGGGATCGAACGAACCCAATACTACTGAATGCAATCCTAAAACTGCATATCCGGTAATAGACTTGCTCCCGGAACAGCGGAGTATTGAATACATAGGCGGCACCATGCGGCTGGGCGAGTATGCGTGCCATCTGGTGGCAGGTTCTAAAGCTGCTTCGGCATATCAGCAGGCCGTTGTCTATGAACGTCATCGCCACCGCTATGAGTTTAATAATGAATTCCGCAAGATGTTTGAAGATGCAGGGATGTGTTTCAGCGGCCTTTCACCCAATGGTCACCTGGTAGAGATAAGCGAGCTCAAAAACCATCCATTTATGGTCGCATGCCAGTTTCATCCGGAATTCCTCTCCCGCCCCGATCGCCCGCACCCTTTATTCCGTGAGTTCATATGTGCTGCCAAGGATGTTTTAATTGAAGGCTCTCAGCCATCCTTACAGATCTAGAATGGCTCTTCTAATACCGCCGCATTACGGAGCGAATTGTGTTCTCTCAAAATCGGCGAGCTTCAAAATGAAGAGGATGGTTGTCTACAGACACGCGGCAGTAAGCTTCTCTTGCACCTATTTGAATGAGTGATTTCTGGTATAATGCTCATCGGTGTATCGTTTACCTGTTACCGGTTAAATCTTAGGAGGATGAATGTGATAAACGTAGCGATTGTTGGATACGGCAATGTTGGGCGAGGGGTCGTTGCAGCGCTGGGAAATAGTGCCGATATGAAGTTGGTAGCGGTGTTCTCCAGGAGGCCGGAGCAGGTGGCCAAGCAATTCAAAGGCGTTGAGGTGTTAAATACCGAGAAATTCTCCCGGCCCAAGGGGCTGCGTGTAGATGTGGCGATCCTGTGCGGAGGCTCCAAGGAGGATGTGCCTGTTCAGGGGCCGATGTTTGCAAAGAGGTTCAGCACCGTTGACAGCTTCGATACGCATGCCGATATCCCGCGCTACTTCAAGAAAATGGACTCTATTTCAAAGAAAAACGGGAGCGTATCAATAATCTCTGCAGGGTGGGACCCTGGCATTTTCTCGATGGAGCGGGTTCTGGGCCACGCTTTCTTGCCCGGGGGGAAGGGGTTCACCTTCTGGGGGCCGGGGGTGAGCCAGGGGCATTCCGATGCGGCAAGGAAAGTGGACGGGGTCATGGATGCCCGCCAGTATACACTGCCCATCGAGACAGCCCTGGAGAAGGTGAGGAGCGGCAAGACGCCGGATTTTACAAAACGCCAGATGCACAAGAGATTGGTGTATGTGGTCGCTAAAAAAGGGGCGGACAAGGAAAAGATCAGACGGGAGATCGTCAGTATGCCCAACTACTACGCCGACTATGATACCGATGTCGTATTCATCAGCGAAAAGGAGATGGCTGCCGAGCATTCGGCGTATCCGCACGGCGGGTTTGTGCTGACATCGGGAACGGTTGGCAAGGGCAGCAGGCAGATACTTGAGTACAGTTGCAAACTGGAGAGTAACCCCGGATTCACCGGCAGTGTCCTGGTCGCATGCGCCCGGGCTGCTTACAGGTTGAAGAAGCAGGGGCAGGCCGGGGCGTACACCATGCTGGATATCCCGCCGGCACTATATAGCCCGCATTCTCCCGAGGAGCTGAGAAGCCATTTTGTGTAGTGCAGTGCTGTCATCTTAGTTGTGTTGTTAATTTCGTCGTCCAACCCCCTGTAATCCCCCAGACTTGGGGGATATTAAAATGAAGAATCAGGGGACACCCCTAAAACCTCGGTAGGAAGAATCCTGCACCTCTTCTTAATAATCTTCTGCATGGGGGCAGGTTCTGAATATTCCCTAGTTCTAAAATGATACACGACTGTAATCTTACTCATGTTCTCCCACGGAAAAAGAAAAGGCTCGATTTATAATCGAGCCTTTTTGTTATCGTACTATTAACGCTACGGCCAGATACCCTGGTAGCCATCGGATTCGTTGGAGAGGCATGCATCGCCGACGCATTTGGAAAATACTTTTCCATATGAATCGAGTAACCAAATGTAGTTAGCGTTGGCGTCGCATTGACAGTCCCCTGCATCGCAGTTATCGTTGTTATCTCCGTCTACTGCGGCAAATCCATCCGGTACGGAGTACATCAGTTTGCAGATGTCGATTATAAAGTAAGTGCCGGCGGGGTCCTTAAGCGAGATGTTCATCCCGGAGATAGGCAAGCTGTCCTGGAGGTCGTCTTTGTATTCCGTTACTTTGCTGTTCAATATATCTACGACTGCTTTGTATTCTTTGTTTGAAGGCGTATTCCACATGGTGAACCAGTATACAGTTGCTATCAGGGCAATGATTACAACTGCCGTCAGATTAAATTTCCATCTCTTGAGCCAATGCATAGTATCTCTTAGATCTCCGGTTAATACATCGATTATATCACGGCCAGACGCCCTGATAGCCGTCGGCATCGGCTTGCTCGCACTGCTCGCCGATGCATGCGGAGTGGACAATCCCGTCCGAGTCGATCGTCCAGATATAGTGGGCTTTTTCATGACATGAGCAGTTACCACCGTTGCAGTTATCGTTGTTGATATCCTGTATCGCGATGCAGTTATCCGGCGGGTAGGGGATAAGGTCCGATTCCACCAGCCGGCACATATCTATTATATACTGCTGCTCGTCATCAACGATAACGGCTCCGCTGCCCACTATCGGCAGGGAGCCGTTGTTAGCGTTACGATATTCTGCGACTGCGTCCTGTATCTTGTCCTTCCAGTCAGCCCACGCTTGCGGGTAAGCGATCCTTATCGATTGGCTGGCATAATACCAGCCGCCGAATACCAGGCCGATCAGAACTATAACCAGTGCGACCGAACGCCAGCTTTTAAGCCGTTTCATTAATCAACTTTAGTTATGGCCAGATGCCCTGGTAGTCTGCGGCGAAGTTAGCCCAGCAGTCGGCGCCTGTACAGGTGGATATCACATTACCTGCGCCGTACGCAAGCCAGATGTAGTGCGCGTTCTGTTTGCAACTGCATGTCGCGGCACCGCAGTTGTCAAATGAGCTGTCGACGCAGCTTGCAGGGACCTCATCTAGCAGATCACCGGCTCCGATAAGAGCGCATATATCGATGATATTATATGTGCCAGAGGGAATATTTAGTGTTATTGAATTATTAGTGAAAGGTATGGAGCCGTTATGGCTGGCCATATATGCAGTGAGGGCTGTCTGTATCTTGCTTTTATCTGAGTTGTAGCTGGCCTGGAAGTCGCACATGCTTACTGTCAGCGGTTGAACAAACTGGTTGTCGCTTTCGTTGATCTCGGCAACCCCCGACATCGAATCGACTATAGCTGTGGTGTTGAACGTGCCGGTGATATCATTGGCCAGTGTCATTTCGGTGTGTACTACGATTGTTCCGCCAGGCGGCAGGCTGGGCAGAGAGGTTATTAAAGGGTCGCTTCCGCTGTATAGCTGCCATGACCAGTAGCAGGCGGGAGACAGCAGGGTGCCCTGGTTCTGGATTGTAACTGCTACCTGGACCGGTGCACCCTCGCATCCTACAGCCGGATTAAATGTAATACTGGTGATCATCAGGTTCGGCAATGTTGGTACGGGGGTAGGGGTGGGAATTTCCGTAGGCGTTGGTGTAGGAGTAGGCTCCGCTTCACCGCCTCCGCATGCGATAGCAGTAGTCAGTAAGATGCTCAGTAATAATACCAAGATATACTTTCCACTCTTCATGATTCACCTTCCATAGTATATATACCCTCTCCGGGTTACCACCCTGACAAAAGGATATTGCGATATTATACCACGCCTTGCAAGCCCTGACACGATAGAGGAGTGCGTCAATTTATTATCCAACCCCCTGCTATCCCCCTTGAAAGGGGGAAACAACATCCAAACCCCCTGTGGTAGGGGCGAATAATTATTCGCCCCTACGGCCATCCCCGAACCCCTGGCAGGAGATGAGTCTCCTGCACCTCTTTTCTCTAGGCGTCATTCCGGTGCAGACCGGAATCCAGAGGGCGATTCATGAATCGCCCCTACATACTACTGACTACTCACTACTTACTAGTAACTTCCCTCACCTATCGTTATTGCGTTGCTATCATTCCTATGATATATTGCGCTTGTGAAAAATTTACGTGATGGAACGATAACCTCTCCCAGGGGGTTCCTCGCCGGGGCGGCCGCTGCCGGTATCAAGACAAAGGGCGGGCCGGACCTCGGCATTTTGTATTCCGAGAAGCCGTGCGTTGCTGCCGGTCGATTCACTAAAAACCGGATTAAAGCTGCACCGGTGCAGTGGTGTCAGGATCGCGTATCATCGGGAAAGGCGCAGGCGGTCATCATCAACGCCGGATGCGCCAACGCCTGCACCGGTGAACAGGGTTTGAAGGATGCCAAGGCGATGGCGCAGGCCGCGGCGAAGAAGCTGGGTATATCAGTCAATTCCGTGTTGGTGGCCAGCACGGGCGTGATCGGGAAGAAGCTTCCCGTCGATCGAATCGCGTCGGGGGTCAAAAAGATCAAGCTTTCAGCGAATGGCGGGCACGAGCTGGCGCGCGCCATCATGACCACGGATACGCATCCCAAGGAGATCGCCGTCGCCTGCGAGGAATACGGTTTCACCGTGGCCGGCATAGCCAAGGGTGCGGGTATGATACACCCCGACATGGCCACTATGCTGTCCTTCCTGACAACCGATGCCAGGATCGATGCGCGCTTGCTGGATAGATTGTTAGGCGAGGCGGTTGGTGCCTCCTTGAATATGATCACCGTCGATGGCGATACCAGCACAAACGATACGGTGTTGATACTGGCTAACGGCGCCGGAGGTGTGGTCAAGGCGGGGACGAAGGCGGCGGATGCGTTCGCAAAGGCGCTGTTCAAGGTCTGTACTTACCTGGCGCGCAGCATCGCCGCCGACGGCGAGGGCGCTACACGGCTCATCGAGGTAACAGTCGATGGAGCTAAGTCTCTGGCCGATGCGCGAATGGCTGCACGCACCATTGTCGGCTCGCCCCTTGTTAAGTCCGCGGTTCACGGACGCGATCCGAACTGGGGGCGCATCATCGCTGCGCTGGGGCGCAGCGGGGCCGAATTCAATCCGAAGAAGGTCGACCTCTATCTGGATAAGATACAGCTCATGTCGGCAGGCGAGCCCGTTCTGTTCGATAAAAAGACGGCGAGCGCGGCGATGGGTAAGGATGAGGTGAAGGTTCGCGTGGCGCTCAACGGGGGGAAGCACTCAGCTACGGCGTGGGGCTGCGATCTGTCGGCGGAATACGTGGCTATCAATAGCGAGTATACGACTTAGGGGAGTTCTGGTTAAGAGTTAATCAACCCCCTGCTATCCCCCAATCTTGGGGGATTTTTATTTGAGATGGGGGACACCCCCAAACCCCCGCCAGAGGGTGATCCCTCTGGACTTCCCAATTCTGATTAACAATTGTTTGAGAAGGAAGACGGAGACACCTCTATTCGCGGCGCATTTTGCCGCGGGCCAGAGAGGCGAAGATGCCGACAAAACACAGGCAGGCGAAGATGATAAAGGCGACTTTGAAGCTTTGCATAAATGCGTCATGGTTCTGGGGTGTTATCTGTTTACTCCCGATGTAGACGGCGAAAAGTACATTAACAATGCTCATGCTCAGGGTCATGCCGGTCTGGCGCATGGTGGCCACCGTGGACGCGGCCACCCCATACAACCTGTTTTCAACTGAACTCATAATCGCGTTGGTATTGGGCGAGGAGAACAGCCCGAAGCCGAATCCGAGGAGCGCCTGCCCGCCGATAATTAATGCCAGTGAACTCGTTTTAGTTATTAATGTGAACAGCGCCAGTCCGATGACGGTGACTGCCATTCCCACCGACGCGATTATTCTGGGCTCTATTCTATCCGAGAGGCGGCCGGCAATCGGGGCGAAGACGGCTTGAAATATCGGCTGCGTCACCAGTATGTAGCCGGTGACTTCTGGAGTGTAACCTTTAATGTATATCAGATAAAAGGTCAGAAGGAATGATATGGCAAAGGTAGCCGCATAGTTTATCAGCGCGGCTAGGTTGGAGAAGGCGAAAGGGACGTTGCGTCGAAAAAGGTTGATGTCCAGCAGTGGGCTGCGCGCCCTGATTTCATACCATACAAATCCGGCCAGCGCTAAGGCACCTATTACAATCAGCACTATGCCGGGCAGCTGCGGCAGCAGGGAAAGGCCGCACATGATGGCTATTATAGTGACGCCATAGATAGCAGCACCTACAGGATCGAATCTCTCGCCTTTGGCGGTGGCCCATTCGCCTCTGAGTTTCCATATTATTAAAGCCATGACAATGAGGCATAACGGCACGGTCGCTATGAATATGCTCTTCCATCCGAAATGGTCTACCAGCACGCCTCCAAGGACAGGCCCGACGGAGAGGGCAAAGTATATTGATGCTACGTTGATGCCCAGCACGCGGCCGCGCTCCTGCGGTGGATAGGCTGATGTGAGCAGCGCCACGCTGGTGCCGAAGATCATGGCGCCGCTGGCTCCCTGTAGCGCGCGGAATGCAAAGAACATCTCCGTCGAATTGGATAGCGCGGTGAGAAATGAGAAGACGGTAAATGCTATGATGCCGTAGGTGAATACCTTTTTCCTGCCGTAGATGTCGGCCAGCCTGCCGAAGGGGAGTAGGAAGGTTAATGATGCGATGAGGAAGGAGTTGCTTATCCACGGCTGGGTGGTGGCAGTCATTGCGAATTCCTGACTGATAGCAGGGACTGCTACGTTTACCGCTGAGCCCATGAAGGGAGTCAGGAACGCGCCGACGGTTGTGGCTATCAGTACGGACGTCTTGCTCGATTGCATGATGGGGATATTATAGCGCATGGATATGGGGTCGGGATATTGTTATGAAGATAAATCAACCCCCTGTTTGTCCCCCATTCTTTGGTCCTTCCCTGAACGGGAAGGATTCCGCGGAAGGACACCTCTTGAATAATCGGCAGACAGATGTAGTGTGGGCTAGGCCCACCAACTAATAGGCGGGCATAGCCCACACTACAGATTTACCTAATTCCCTCTCCCTCAGCAGGGGAGAGGGTCAGGGTGAGGGCTCGTTTGCCTTGTATCTGGCAGGGTGATAAAATGGCTTGTACATAATTGATGGATAGAGAAAGTAAATGTTAAAGCCAATCGTAATCAAAATCGGGGGCAGCACCTTCGGCAAGGGCGAGACGGTCATTGAAGACCTGGTCGCTTTGCAGAAGGAAGGCTTCAACCTGGTCGTCTTCCACGGCGGTGCCAACGAGATCACCACCTGGCTCAAGCGCATGGGCATCGAGACAAAGATCGTCGATGGCCTGCGTGTCACCGATAAGGAAAGCCTGCGTGTGGTGCTGGCGGTGCTGGCCGGCGCTGTGAACAAAGAGCTCGTAGCGCAGATTCAGGCCAAGGGCGGGCGCGCCATCGGCATGAGCGGCGTTGACGGTTGTATGCTTGAGGCTGAGGTGCAGACGAAGACCCATGGCCTCATCGGCGAGGTAGTGAAGGTAAACGTCGAACCACTGCAAATCATATTAAAACAGGACTACATGCCCGTCGTGGCGCCTCCGTCGTACGGGATCGGCAGCGACAAAATTTTGAACGTCAACGGAGATACGGCCTCGGCTGCGCTGGCGGCGGCGCTTGGGGCCGAGAAGCTCATCATGCTCACCGACGTCGCCGGCGTGCTCGATAAAAATGGGCAGTTGCTGGAACGCCTCGACCGTGATAAAATACAGGCTCTTATCGCATCGGGCGTGATCGCGGGCGGCATGATTCCCAAGGTTAAGGCTTGTCTGCATGCATTGGAGGGAACATCGGTGGCGCAGATAATCGACGGGCGCGCGCCGCACTCCGTTATCGATGCGGTAAAAGGGAAGAAGATAGGAACGCTGATCGTTTAGGAATATAGGATGGCTAACTGGCAAAAACTCGAACAAAAGTACTTGATGGACACCTTCCAACGCCTGCCCGTAACAATTGTTAAGGGCCAGGGGGTCCGTGCCTGGGACGAAAACGGCAACGAGTACCTCGATTTCATCGGAGGGCTGGCGGTCAATGTTTTAGGTCACTCGCATCCGGTTGTCGTTAAGGCTGTTGCGAAGCAGGCGCGCACGATAATACAGACCTCGAACCTGGTTTATTCCGTGCCGCAGGTGAAGTTGGCCAAACTCATGATTGAGAACAGCTGCATGAACAAGGTGTTCTTCTGCAACAGCGGCGCCGAGGCCTGCGAGGGGGCGGTGAAGCTGGCGCGACGCTACGGCAAGCTCTATCGCAACGGGGCCTGGGAGGTCATCACGGCGACGAAGTCGTTCCATGGCCGCACGCTGGCCATGACCGCGGCTACCGGACAGTCGAAGTTCCAGGAGCCTTATATACCGCTGCCGGATGGCTTTATGAACGTTGCTTACGACGATATCGCGGCGGTGAAGGCGGCTACCGGCGACAAGACCTGCGCGGTGATGATGGAGCCTATCCAGGGAGAGGGCGGCGTTAACGTGCCCTCCGACGATTACTTGAAAAAGGTGCGCTCGTGGTGCGATAAGAAGGGGATACTCTTAATCCTCGATGAGATACAAACAGGTGTCGGCAGAACGGGCACCCTGTTCGCTTACGAGCAGTACGGGGTGGAGCCCGACATCATGACGCTGGCCAAAGGGCTCGGCGGCGGGGTGGCCATCGGCGCTTTTATGGCGAAAGAAAAGGTTTCCGTTTTCGAACATGGCGAGCATGGCTCCACCTTCGGCGGCAATCCGCTGGCCTGCGCCGCGGGGTATGCCACTTTGAACTATATGTTGAAGAACGGCGTGGTTGATAACTGCCGCCGCGTGGGTGAACATCTGGCGAAGTCCATCGACGGGTTGAAAAAGAAGTCGGATCTCGTGGTGGGGGTCAGAGGCCGCGGCCTTCTCCTTGCTATGGAGCTTTCACGCGAGATCGCGGCGGAGTTCATACTGAAATGTCTGGACGAAGGATTGCTGCTGAACGCGGTGACTCCTTCGGCGGTGCGCTTCATGCCTCCTCTCATCGTTACGGAGGAGGACGTGGATGAGGCGATAGCTATCGTGAAGAAGGTATTATCTAGGATCGAAAAGAAGTAAGTCGCCCTCACACTACTTAATCGAACTGAAAGAAAGGCAGATTTAAATGGCGGGTAAGGCATATAAAAAGATAGTGCTGGCATACAGCGGCGGACTTGACACCTCGGTCATCCTCGCGTGGTTGAAGGAAACCTATGATGCTGAACTGATCGCCTTCTGTGCCGACATCGGCCAGGGCGAGGAGCTCTCCGGCCTCGACAAAAAGGCGAAGAAAACCGGCGCGTCGAAGGTGTACATAGAAGATCTTACCGAGGAATTCGCGCGCGATTTCATCTTCCCGATGATCCAGGCCGGCGCCATCTACGAGAACCAGTATTTCCTCGGCACCAGCATCGCGCGTCCGCTCATTGCCAAGGGCATGATGGAGGTCGTGCGCAAGGAGAAGGCCGACGCCATCTCCCACGGCGCCACCGGCAAGGGCAACGACCAGGTTCGCTTCGAGCTGACCGTCTACTCGATGGACCCGAACATCAAGGTCATCGTTCCGTGGCGCGAGGAACGGTTCCGCAAACAATTCCCCGGCCGGGCCGAGATGATCGCTTACTGCAAGGCGAAGGGTATTCCTGTCCAGGCGACGGCGAAGAAGCCATACTCGATGGACCGCAACCTTCTGCACATCAGTTTCGAGAGCGGCATCCTGGAAGACCCGTGGCTGGAGCCATCGAAAGACATGTTCAAGCTGAGCGTCGCGCCCGAGGACGCGCCGGACAAGCCGGAGTATGTCACGCTCGATTTCGAGGGCGGCATCTGCGTCGCCGTCAACGGCAAGCAGCTTTCGCCCGCCAACGTGCTGCGGACGCTGAACAAGCTCGGCGGCAAACACGGCGTAGGCCGCGTGGACCTCGTCGAGAACCGCGTCGTCGGCATGAAATCGCGCGGCGTCTATGAAACGCCCGGCGGAGCCATCCTGCACTGGGCGCACCGTCAGATGGAGACGCTGACGATGGATCGCGAGGTCATGCACCTGCGCGACTCGCTCATCCCGCGCTACAGCGAGCTTGTCTATTACGGCTTCTGGTTCTCGCCGGAGCGGCAGGCGTTGCAGGCGCTCGTCGCTGAGAGCCAGCGTAATGTCACCGGCACGGTTCGCCTGAAGCTCTACAAAGGCAGCATCATGACCGTTGGCCGCAAGAGCGCGCTGTCGCTTTACCGTCCCGACATCGTGACGATGGAGAGCGGCGAGAGCATCTACGACCAGAGCGACGCCACCGGCTTCATCAAGCTCAACGCCCTCCGGCTGCGTGTGGAGGCGATGGTGGAGAAACAGGCGAAGAAGAGCAGCAAGAAGAAATAGGTTCGAAATCGAGGTTACGTCGGATTAAATAGAGGGGAGGTGAACCCCATGCGCAAGCGTTTTAAGAAGGACATGGCAGCGTCGGTTCAAAAATATACGGAGTCTATAAGCTACGACAGGCGGCTGTACAAATATGACATAGCCGGCTCAATAGCCCATGCCAAAATGCTGGCGAAACAGGGCATCATCACCGCTAAAGACGCCCAGCTCATCTGCAAGGGGCTCACCTCGATTCGCACTGAAATCGAGAGCGGAAAATTCGTGTTCAAGGAAGAACATGAAGATATCCACATGAACATCGAGGCGCGCCTCATTGAGAAGGTTGGTGACGTGGGCCGCAAGCTGCACACGGCGCGCTCACGCAATGACCAGGTGGCGCTGGACGTGCGCATGTATGTTAAAGAGGCGATCGAGGAGACGATCGAAAAGATAAGAGGGCTCCAGGGCGCACTGCTCGACGTGGCCGAGGCCAATAAGGGCGCGGTGATGCCGGGCTACACGCATGTGCAGCGCGCGCAACCTGTCCTGCTGGGCCATCACCTGCTGGCCTACTTCGAGATGCTGGAGCGCGATGTGGACCGCTTCAACGATTGCTTGGTGCGCACCAACGTGATGCCGCTGGGCAGCGGCGCGCTGGCGGGCACGCCGTACCCGCTGGACCGCGAGTTCGTAGCCAAGGAGCTTGGCTTTGCGCGCATCAGTCAGAACAGCATGGACGCGGTGGCCGACCGCGACTTCGTCATCGAGTACGAGGTGGCGGCATCCATAACGATGATGCACCTCTCGCGTATGGCCGAGGAGCTGGTGCTGTGGTCCACACCGGAGTTCGGCTTTATCGAGATCGACGATGCCTATGCCACGAGCTCGAGCATGATGCCACAGAAGAAAAACCCGGACGTCGCTGAGTTAGCTCGCGGCAAGACCGGCCGCGTCTACGGCCATCTCATGGCCATGCTGACCCTGATGAAGGGGCTGCCCCTGACCTACAACCGCGACATGCAGGAGGACAAGGAGGGGCTCTTCGACACCGTCGATACGCTGACTGCAACCCTCGATGTCTTCGCCGGCATGGTCGCGACGCTGAAATTCAAGGCGGAGAGGGCCGCAAAATCTGCGGGGGAGGGGTACATACTGGCCACCGACATTGCGGACTATCTTGTGGCCAAGGGGCTGCCTTTCCGCGAGGCGCACGGCGTGGTCGCCGGGCTGGTGCAGTATGCCATCGACTTGGGTAAGACGCTTGATAAGCTGCCGCTGGCCGAGTACAAGAAGTTCTCGCCGAAGTTTGGCAAGGATGTTTACGAGATAACTGCACAGACCAGCGTGGCCGCCAGAAACACAGTGGGCGGCACGGCGCCGACTCAGGTCAAGAAGCAGCTGGCGCGGGCGAGGAAGCTGGTCAATGGCTAAGGCGCCGGACAAAAAAATAAAGATCGCCCCGTCGATACTCTCGGCGGACTTCTCCTGCCTGCGCGCGCAGGTGGAGGAGGTCAGCAAGGCCGGGGCGGACTACATACATGTTGACATAATGGATGGACACTTCGTCCCGCCCATGACCATCGGGTCGCTGGTGGTGCAGGCGATACGCCCGTATACCAAAGTGCCGCTCGATGTGCACCTGATGATCGAGAAGCCGGATGTCCATATCGTGCACCCGTTGCTGGGCAAGGCTCCGAGCCAGATCGAGCAGTTTGCCAAAGCTGGGGCCAATGTCATCACAGTTCATGCCGAGGTCTGCCCCAATCTTAAGGAAGTCATCGAGCAGATAAAAAAGCTCGGGGTAAAGGCCGGCGTATCTGTTAGCCCGCCGACCTCGCTCGATGCAATCGAAGATGTGCTATCGTATGTCGATCTTGTGCTGGTGATGACGGTGAATCCGGGCTATGCGGGCCAGCCCTTCGTCGAGGAGATGGTAGGCAAGATATCCCGACTCCGCAAGATGCTGGACGAACGCGGGCTCAAGGCCGAAGTTGAAGTCGATGGGGGCATCTCGCCAAAGACGGCGCGCCGCGTGGTGGAGGCGGGGGCCAGGGTGCTGGTGGCGGGGGCGGCCATATTCAAGAAAGACAAAAGCGTCAGCGAGACAATGAGAGAGCTGAGGGCCAGCTGCGGAATTTGACGCCTGCTTGTAGAATTTTGTCTCCTTTTATACGTCTTCATGCCCAGGCATGTGTTTAGCTTGACGGAATGCCCCATTAGTGTGTAAAGTAGAAGTGAACGCTATATACAGTAGGGATGAACAAATGAAAAACAATCCAGCTAAAAACATACTATTTATGCTTCTCAGCATGTTCAGTGCCGTCTCTCTCTTGTTTTCGCCAATCATTTCTGCACCTGCTTCTACATATGCAATAGGTTCAGGGATTTTCCCGGGTGACCTCAACTGCGACGGCGCTGTCAATGTGCTTGATCTAATATGGCTGAAACTCATTCTCCTTGGCCAATTTGAGCCTATGAAATCCCCTTGCTGTGACGAGAACAGCGATGTGGACTTAAACGGCATAGTCAACCTCATTGACAATGGTGCCTTGCTTGATCTGATTTTTGGTGTTATCGATTCACATGGTGGGGGTGGCGGTGGAGGTGGTGGAGGTGGTGGAGGTGGGCTTATGCCGACATCGACACCTACGCCTCTTACATGGTACCAAGATGCTGACGGCGATGGCTACGGTAGCTCATCCACCTCAACTCAGTCTAGTACGCAACCTTCAGGTTATGTAGCTAGTAATACGGACTGCGATGACAACAATGACGATGTATACCCTGGCGCACCGGAGCTGTGTGATGATGTTGATAATGACTGCGACGGTGTTGTTGACGAAGATTCTGTTGATACCGATAAGGACGGTGAGGCCGATTGTGTAGACCCTGACGATGACGGAGACAATGTTCCCGACGACTCGGACTGTGCCTCGCTCGATGGGACGAAGTGGCAGCAGGTCACGGTGTATCACGATAATGATGGCGATGGGTACGGTGCAGGTACCGGAGAGAGTATATGTATCGGGAACACAGCGCCTGGCGGCTACTCTCTGAATGGCAACGATTGTAATGATAACAATGACGATGTATACCCTGGCGCACCGGAGCTGTGTGATGATGTTGATAATGACTGCGACGGTGTTGTTGACGAAGATTCTGTTGATACCGATAAGGACGGTAAGGCCGATTGTGTAGACCCTGACGATGACGGAGACAATGTTCCCGACGACTCGGACTGTGCCTCGCTCGATGGGACGAAGTGGCAGTTGCTCACAGGCTATGTTGACAATGACCACGATGGATATGGCACTGGTTCTGCTCTACATATATGCTCTGGGGCAAACTTGCCAGTCGGCTATGCTCCTAATGACGATGACTGCGACGATAACAATGCCGCCGTGTACCCTGGCGCTCCAGAGGTCTGCGATGGTATCGACAATAATTGCGACGGAAAAGTTGACCTTATAGACGGCGGGGTACATCATTTAGGGGATAATCATTATTCAGGAGCCGTAAATTCGCAGTTCGAGATGAACTATACTGAAGGAACCACCTATAGCAGATCGTTTACGGCGGGAAGCTTACAACTCTATACCAAGGCTACCTTAACCATTACTCATAGAGGGGTGCAGAAAGCTGATCCTATAAAAATAAACGGTCAGCAGATAAGCTCCGGTTGGAATTCGCCAAGCGACGGCAGCCTGGGGACTACCACTATAAGCTTTAATATAGGTATTCTTACAGCAGGCGCGAATACCCTAACCATTACAGCATCGTATGATTCTGGGAGTCATGACTACGATGATTTTGAATTTAACAACATTTATATAACATTGTCTAAATAGCTCTCTTGAAGAACTGGTACTTGGGTGGGGCTGAAGGAGCTATCTTCAGCCCCCTATATCCCCCACTCTTGGGGGATTTTTATTTGGGATGGGGGACACCCCCAAGTCCCCCGGTCCTTCCGCGGAAGGACACCTCTTTTTCAAATAGGGGATCAGCGGAAGTTTCCCTATCGAGTTGAATAATGGCAGATGCTTTGGTCTAGTGTCATTCTGAGGGAGCTATGCGACCGAAGAATCTTGTTACGCAGGCATAAAGAAATAGAACCTTAGAAAGTTTCTTTAATCTGGGAACTACCTTATGCGGATTAGGCAACCGGCTTGTAGAGTGTGCGGAGGCATCTGGTGCAAATGTTGGCTTGCACCTTCTTCCCGTTGATGAGGATCTCTTGCTTATGAGTGTTGGCCTTCCACTGGCGGTTGGTGCGCCGCTTGGAATGGCTCACGTTGTGCCCGAACTGTATCGATTTTTCGCATATATCACATTTACCCGGCATCGTTTCCCCTTTGACCAAACTGTAGTTTTGCGGTAGAATGCAGCACATAGGATACCATAAGTAATCCTCGATTACAAGTAAGGAAAAAGATGAGGGCCATTACTTCCTGCAGCGGCCAAGACCTTGTAGATATGTTCAACTGTGCAGCCGTTTGGCTGGATACAAATGTGCCCCACATCAACTCCCTCAATGTGTTCCCGGTCCCCGACGGCGATACGGGGATAAATATGTCCCTGACCATGCGTTCGGCCATGGAGGAGGCGTCTCAGGTAAGCGGCGGGACCGCATCCGATGTGATACGGGCCATATCGCACGGGGCGCTGATGGGGGCGCGCGGCAACAGCGGCGTGATACTCTCGCAGATACTGCGCGGCCTAGCCGTTCCGCTCAATGGCAAGTCGCAATTGGAAGCATGCGATTTTGTAACCGGGTTGGAGATGGGCTCGACGCTGGCGTACAAGGCGGTGAGCCGCCCTGTGGAGGGAACGATACTTACGGTGATCAGGGAGTCGGCGCAGGCGGCCAAGCAGCTTGCCGACAAGAATGATTTGCAGAAAGTGATTGAAACAATCGTCAGCACGGCGAAGGATTCTGTAGACAGGACGCCGATGCTCCTGGATACGCTGCGGGAGGCGGGGGTCGTTGATGCGGGGGGGCTGGGGCTGTACGTGATCTTCGAGGGGTTCCAGAAATATCTCAAGGGCGAAAAAATCGAGGCCGGCGCCAGCGTGCCGCTGCCGACCAGCACCGCGGCCGGCGCGCACGGCGAAGAGATAGCCTACGGCTATTGCACAGAGTTTGTTATAGAAAGCCCAAATCTGGATCTGGTGCAGATCAGGAAGCATCTGGAGAATATAGGCGAATCGGTGATGGTGGTCAAGCATGACGATATCGTCAGGGCACATGTCCACACGTTCGATCCTGCTGCTGCCTTAGGGTATGCCGCAGCGCTGGGCGCGCTGCGGCAGGTCAAGGTGCAGGACATGGATAAGCAGCACAGGGACCTCGCGGAGCTGAGCAGCAGGCCGGCGGTGGATATCGCTACCGTGGCCGTGGTTCAGGGTGACGGCATGCAGGAGGTGTTCCGCAGCCTCGGCGTTACAGCCATCGTTCCCGGAGGCCAGACGATGAACCCTTCGACGCAGGAGTTGCTGGACGCCGTGCAGGCGGTGCCGTCCGATAAGGTCGTCCTCCTGCCGAACAACCATAATATAATCCTGACGGCGGAGCAGGTGGCCCCCCTCACCAGGAAGATGCTGGCCATCGTCCCCACGGAGACCGTGCCGCAGGGGATCGCCGCGCTTCTGGCGCTGAATAATGGGGTCGATTTCGGCACCAACTTCATTTCTATGAAGGAGGCCGCATCCAACGTCCGTACCATTGAGGTAACTAAAGCGGTGCGCGACACTGCTTATGGCGATCTGTCCGTGAAGGAAGGGCAGAACATCGCCCTCCTGGATAATGATTTAATCGCCGCCGGGGATGATATGATATCGCTCATGGAGGCTATCTTTCTCAAGGTTGATCTGTCGGATAGAGAGGTAGTTACCATCTACTACGGGGCTGGCGTGGAGGGCAGCGAGCCTGCCGCCATCTTCAAGTCTATCCGCGATAAATATCCGCATCTGGAAGTGGAGTCCATCTACGGCGGACAGCCTCATTATAGCTACATAATTTCCGTGGAGTAACATCTGTGGACGCGGCCACGCTACGTAAAATTCTTATTCTCGAGCAGCAGAAGGGATACAGCGATATCGCTGTTTTCGGGGGGCTGGACCGCTACCTGGAGCGGGGAGCCGTCCAGCTTCCTGCTCATCTGGGCGGCGTCAGCTACGCGGGGATGGGGGTCTCACAGCGCGAGGGGTGGGTCGGCGATATGCTGAAGTGGCTGGATACGGCCGGAGCTAACGTCGCAACGAAGGTCGAAGTGAAAGGTAAAGCGAAAGCTAAACCCGTCGCGGAGAAGCAAAAGAAGCGCGCTGCCCGACCTCAGTCGAGCGGCGTCGTTAAACTCGATTCGCCGATAACCGTTATCAAGGGCATCAGCGACAAGCTGGAGCCGCGGTTCCGCAGGCTCGGTGTGCGCATGGTGCGGGATATGCTGTACTTCTTCCCTAGGAGGCATATCGATTACAGCAAACGGCAGAGCGTGGCCACGCTTGAGGTGGGGCAGGAGCAGACGGTGGTGGCCAACATCTGGCAGGCGCAGGAGGTCAGACCGGGGGGTAGGCGCTCGGCCGAGGCCGTCATCGGCGACGAGAGCGGCAATATGAAGGTGGTCTGGTTTAACCAGCCCTACATGGCACGGCAGCTGCGCACCGGCGAGCAGTACGTTTTCAGCGGGAAGGTGAGCCTTTACAAGGGCATCAAGGTCTTTATCGCGCCGGAATATGAGATACTCTCCGGCGACGATCTGACGCATACGGGCAGGCTGATACCGGTTTACCCGCTCACCGAAGGCCTGAGCCCGCGCATGGTGCGCAGGATTATCAAAGAGGTGGTGGAAACCTGCTCGCCGCAGCTAGTGGATTTCATGCCGCAGGAGGTGATGGCGGAGGCCGGGCTAATCGGATTGCAGGAAGCGATAATGCAGGCTCACTATCCGGATGATGATCAGGCCAAGGATCAGGCCCGCAGGAGGCTGGCCTTCGACGAGCTGTTCATTATACAGCTTGGGGTGCTCTCCAGAAGGAAGGACTGGAGGGAAAGCGGCAAAGCCAATCGCATCGCAGCAAAAGATAATGTGCTGGAACCCTTCCTGGCCTCGCTCCCGTATACAATGACCGGCGCCCAGGCGCGCTCTCTTAATGATATAATGTCCGATCTGGCAAAGGTGAAGCCCATGAGCCGCCTGCTGCAGGGCGAGGTGGGCAGCGGCAAGACCGTGGTGGCCGTGGCCGCGCTGCTGGCCGCCGCGGCCAGCGGGTATCAGGGGGCCTTCATGGCGCCCACGGAGATACTGGCGGAGCAGCACTTCTCGACGATATCGCATATTTTAAGCAGCTGCGGCCGTCTGGATAAGGATGAAGGCAGCCTGCGGACGTTCTCGGCGCTGCTCGACAGGCCGGTTACGCTGGCGCTCTTAAAGGGGAGCATGAAGAAGAGCGAGAAGAATGCGGCTTACGAGAGGATCGCGTCGGGCGATGTGGATATAGCGGTGGGCACGCACGCCCTGATTCAGGAGGAGGTCGAGTTCAAGAAGCTGGGCCTTGCTATCGTGGACGAGCAGCACCGCTTCGGCGTGATGCAGCGGGCTGCGTTGCGGCAGAAGGGGCCCAACCCGCACCTTCTGGCCATGACCGCGACCCCGATACCGCGCAGCCTGGCGCTGACGCTGTACGGCGACCTGGATTTGTCGGTGATCGATGAACTGCCAGCAGGCCGGCAGGTCATCAAGACCAAGTGGCTGGCCTCGAATCAGCGCGAGATGGCCTATCGCTTCATAAGGAAGCAGGTGCAGGAGGGACGCCAGGCCTTTATCATCTGCCCGTTGATATCGGATTCGGAGGCCATCGAGGCCAAGGCTGCGGTCAGCGAGCACGAGCGCCTGTCGCGTGAAGTGTTTCCCGATTTAAAACTGGGTCTCGTGCATGGCAGGCTCAAGCCGTCCGATAAGGAAAATGCGATGCGGAATTTCCGCAGCGGCGAGTTCCATATCCTCGTGGCCACGCCGGTGGTGGAGGTCGGCATCGATATACCCAACGCCACCGTGATGCTCATCGAGGGCGCCGACCGCTTCGGTCTGGCGCAGCTGCACCAGTTCCGCGGCCGTGTGGGTCGCGGGGAACACCAGAGCTATTGTATACTGCTTGCGGAGAGCCCATCGCCGGAGAGCAGGGAGCGCCTCTCGCTGCTGGAGAGCGTCCATGACGGCTTTGTCCTGGCCGAGGAGGATCTGAGGCTCAGGGGGCCCGGCGATTTCTTCGGCATCAGGCAGAGCGGCCTTCCCGACCTTAAGATGGCCCGGCTTTCCGATATGAAACTGCTGGAGCTCGCCCGTAAAGAGGCGATCAAGATATTCAAGGTAGATTCGTCGCTCTCCAGCCCGGAGCACAAGCTGCTCAAGGAGCAGATGGTCCGTGTCTGGGGGGACGGCGTGACTATGGGAGAAGCATGATAAAAGACGAACTTGCGCAACTGATAGAAAAGGCGGCCGCCGAGGCGCAGAGCCAGAAGCTGATACCTTCGATGGCCATGCCTGAGGTTGTCATCGAACGGCCGCAGAACCCGGAGCACGGGGATTACGCCTGCGCCCTGCCGCTGAAGCTGGCCCGCATAGCACAGATGAGCCCGATGGCCATCGGCCAGCAGATCGTGGGCCTGATTCAGTGCCCGCCTGGCTGTGAGAAGGTGGAGCTGGTGCCGCCCGGGTTCATTAATTTCTCGCTTACCGAGGGCTGGCTCACCGAACAGGTGGGCGCAATCCTGAGCGCCGGCGATGAATACGGAAATATCGCTGCCGGAAGAGGCAAGAAGATACAGGTGGAGTTCGTCAGCGTCAACCCCACCGGGCCGCTGCATGTGGGCCACGGCCGCGGCGCCGTGCTGGGCAGCGCGCTGGCCAACGTCCTGGCCGCCGCCGGATACACCGTCGAACGGGAATACTACGTGAACGATGCCGGCACCCAGATCGACCTCTTCCACCGCTCGCTGTACGCCCGTTACTGCCAGCAGCTGGGTCGCGATGAGCCCATGCCGGAGGGCGGCTACGTGGGCGATTACATGATCGACATCGCAAAAGATATCGTCGAAGAAAAGGGGAATCGTTACCTCGATAAGCCCGAGGAGCTGGGACAACTCGGCATGGCCATGGTCATCGAGTCCATAAAGGCGGATTGCGCGCGCCTGGGGGTCACTTTCGATGTCTGGTTCAGCGAGAAGAGCCTCTACGAGGGCAAGCAGTATAAGACAGCCATGAAGCGGCTCAGGGAAAACGGCTTTACCGTTGAAAAAGAGGGGGCGCTATGGTTCGCCTCGACGAACCTGGGCGAGGATAAGGATAACGTGCTGGTGCGCAGCGACGGCTCGCCGACCTATTTCGCCTCGGACGTGGCCTATCACTATAACAAATTCTTCGAGAGGGGTTTCGATAAGGTCATCAATATATGGGGCGCCGACCATCAGGGACACGTCTCGCGCATGAAGGCCGCCGTGGGCGCTCTCGAGATCGATCCCAGCAGGCTGGAGATAATCATCTCACAGATGGTGACATTGAAGCGAGGCGATACAATCGTAAGGGCTTCCAAGCGCACCGGCGAGATGATAACGCTGCGCGAGCTCATGGACGAGGTCGGCATCGATGCCTGCCGCTTCTTCTTCCTCTCGCGCTCCGCCGACAGCCAGATGGACTTCGATATGGAGCTGGCCGTGAAGCAGTCCGCGGACAACCCCGTTTACTACGTTCAGTACGCCCACGCCCGCATCTGCAGCATCCTGCGCAAGGCCAAGGAGGAGGGCATCAAGTTCGGCAAAGCCAACACTTCGCTGCTCACCTCGGAGCCGGAGATCGCCCTAATCAGGAAGATGCTGGAGCTTCCGGAGGTCATTGAGCAGACGGCCAAGACGCTGGAGCCGCATCATCTGCCGCACTATTCCCTTGATCTGGCCACAGTGTTCCACAACTTCTACGAGCAGTGCCGCGTTGTGACCGACGATAAAGAGCTGACCAGGGCCCGCCTGCAGCTGGTGGATGCTACGCGCATCGTGCTGGCGCGGGTGCTGCACCTCATGGAGATGACCGCGCCGGAGAAGATGTGAAAGTGGTTTTAGTAGGTTTCGAGTGTTCTGTTTGTAAAAGCTTATTGATTATAATGTAATAAAACATTGCATTTTAGTGCATTTGGTAGTAAAATATAGTGCAAAATGTAAGATTATCTTAAAGGGGGACTATGGCTGAGGATTTTGGGCATGTTCTCGGCGACAGAATTAGGAGGGCGAGGAAGCGGCTGGGTATTTCACAGACGGAGCTAGCTAGAATTTGTAATTTTTCGGCACATCAAACGATTGTACAGATTGAAAAAGGGCAGCGTGAAGTAAAAGCATGGGAGTTGGCAGCATTAGCTAAGGCGTTACATGTAAGAATTTCTGATCTTGTTTTGGCAAGCAGTGAAGAGGCGGAGCCAATTATTCTGTGGCGTGAATGTCCGGAAGAAGGAAAAGAGTTAATAGAAGCTGACTTCAGAAAGCACTGCATGGATTATTCGACATTAGAAAAGTTAGCAGGAGAAGATGTCGGACGCGACTTGCCTTCTGTTAATGTGGGGACAACAAAGGAAGATTTTTCATATCGAGCTGCGGCTGAATTAGCAGATATAGCCAGGAGAAATTTTGACTTGGGGTCAATGCCCGCGGGTTCTTTGGAAGGTACTCTGGAGAATAGTTACAGGATTAAAATATGGTATAGAGACTTAAGCAGTAAAGGATCAGCTGCCTCCACAAAGGGCACTTTTGGCTGTGGCATACTGATTAATAGTAAAGAACCCCCTTGGCGCAGAAACTTTAGTTTCGCACATGAACTTTTCCACTTGCTTACTTGGGATATTTTCCCTCCGGAATCGTTATCGGATAAAGCTCTTTTTGATAAGGTTGAATCTTTCGCAAATTCATTTGCTTCTAGTCTTCTTCTGCCAAGTGATACCGTTAAGGTTGCTTTCGAGAAGCATATTCAGAATAAAAAGGTAACTTATACAGATTTTATTAGCATAGCACGCCAATTCGGGGTTTCAACCGAAGCTCTTATGTATAGACTACTGATTCTTGGTTGTATATCAAAGCAGGTCGTAGAACAATTAAAAGCCGATTCCGCTTTCCGCGATTTGGATAGGAGTACGATGTCAGCTAATTGGTGGGAACCTCCGCCAATCCCTGAACGCTTCGTAAGGTTGGCTTTTACAGCATATACAAAGGGTAATCTTTCGCGGTCGAAGCTGGCGGAATATCTGAACACAAGTATAGCAGCTTTAACTGATACTTTAATGGAATATGGGCTGGATGACCGCGAAGACTACGAAGCCAAGATGCTTAATGCTAGATGCTAATATAATAATTGTCGCATGTAAATTGGACGTTTGGCAGACAATTATTGATAATTGTGAAGTCTATGTGCCTTCGATTGTTGTACATGAGGAGGCACTTTTTTATTTTAAAAAGGGTTCAACTAGTAAACACTATATTGATCTGCCGAGATTGGTTAGTGAGAAGAAGGTAATTGAGGTTGCAGCATCCGCTGAGGAGTTAAGTGCTTTAAATATAGTTTTTGAAGATTTATTTCTCCAGCAAATACATGCAGGTGAAGCTGAAGCCTTAGCGCTTTTGGTGGCTGAGAAATTACCAACTACTTGTCTTTATTGTACAGGCGACGCCCCACCAATTAAGGCTTTAGCAATGTTGGGCAAGCAGGAGCGTGGGATTTCTTTTGAGAGTTTGTTAAAAGGGGTGGGTCGGATTAGAAAGTTGCGCACTCAATATACAGAACAATTCTTTCAAGAAATGTTAAAACGCGGTTCCATGAATTTCATAACCCGAGCAGGTTTATCTAACAAAAGTTCTGGATAATCTTTACTTATAGCCAGATTATGGAATACCTGAAGCCATTAATTAAGAATGTAACTGGGTTTCGCTACGCTCTTACTGTCCTTCTAGCTACTTCCTCGCCAGCGACATATCCCGTAGAAAAGGCGGCCTGCAAATTATATCCCCCGGTGTCCGCGTCTATGTCCATGACCTCGCCGCAGAAATAGAGCCCGTCGATTAAACGTGAGGACATGGTGTACGGGTCGATCTCATCCAGCGAGACGCCGCCCGCGGTGACGATGGCGGCGCTTATGGGCAGCGGCCCTTTGATGTTGAAGCGCAGGGATTTCAGCGAACTCAGCAGGCGCTCGCGCTCTTCCGCCATTATCTCATGGCCGCGCTTTTCCGGCGCTATGCCCGTCAGCTCCGTAAAGGGCTCAACCATTTTCTCGGGCAGGAGTTCCTTCAGGATGTTGCGGCAGCTCTTCTTGCCGTGGCTGTCGAATTCGTTCTGGAGCTGCTTCCGCAGTTGATTTTCGTCGACCGATGGGTACAGGTCTATGGATACGCTCGCGGGGCCGTGCTCCAGGGCATCGACGATGGCCAGGCTCATGAGCAGCGTTGTCGGCCCGCCGATGCCGGAGTGCGTCATCATCACCTCTCCCGTGCGGCTTTCGATAATAGGCGCAGACGGTTTCTTGCCGGGTATGCCGCGGCCGCAGTCGCGTTTCGGCGTCTTCGATGTGTCGATGTCGTCAGCTTTACATTGATAAGCGGTGAGGCGCATGTTGCTCAGGCCCACGCCCTGCATGCTCCTGGCTAGGGCGGCCTCGCGCACAGCCAGCGGCACGAGGGCCGGGCGCAGCTTTATGATGGTGTGCCCGAGGGCCGCGGCCATGCGGTAGCCGTCGCCGGAGGAGCCGGTGCCGGGGTAGGATGAGCCTCCCGTGGCCAGGATAACAGCCGACGCTGGAAATGTTTCTTTCTCTGTTTGAACACTTGCGACTCTTCCGTCGTCGACGTTTATAGCAGTCACCTTGGCGTTGGTGCGCAGCTCTACGCCGTGTTCGTCCATATATTTTCTGAAGGCCCGTACTACGTCGCGGGCGTCGTCGGAGGCTGGGAAAATACGGCCGTCGTCCTCGGTTTTCGTTGCGACGCCGTAGCATTTCAGGAACTGCAGCAGGTCGTCGCGAAAAAATCGATGAAAGGCTCTGTAGAGAAAGCGCCCATTCGGGCCATACATCGCAATGAATTCGTCGATATTCCTGCTGTTGGTCACGTTGCAGCGCGTCTTGCCGCTGATGAGGAGCTTCTTGGCGGGGCCGTCGGTCTTCTCCAGCAGGAGGACGGGGGCACTCAGCTCGGCGGCGCGGCCGGCGGCCATCATCCCGCCCGCGCCGGCGCCGATAACGATTATGCGCTTCGCGGTCATGTCGACCTCTTTTTAATGGGGGAGGTATCCTGCACCTCTTTTGAACCGGCGTCGAAGGGGTGGCCCTTCCTCTCGAAATCGGGCAGGTAGTTGTCCGGCGAACCCAGCTCCTGCGTCCAGCCGTTCTCAAGCCCGAGGTCGGCTAGCAGGTCAATCACAGCCTCGTACTCGGCGACGGAGATTTTCCTTGATAATAATGGTATTTCGGGGGCTTTGTGCTGCGGCGAGTACTGCGACATGATGCTCATCATCACCGATGGCGATAGCTCTTCAGACAGCCATGTCAGCGATTCCTCGCTGCCGGCCAGCCTGTTGGGTAAAATAAGGTGGCGCACGATGAGCCCGCGCTGCGCCAGCCCGTTTTTATCGACAACCAGATCGCCGACCTGGCGGTACATCTCCTTGATCGCGGCTCGATTATATTTCACATAGTCCGGGGCCTGCGAATATCTCTTCGCCGTTTTGTCGTCGGCGTATCTGATATCGGGCAGGTAGATGCTCACTATGCCGTCGAGCTCCTTGAGCGTCTCGACCGAATCATAGCCGCCACAGTTGTAAACGATCGGTATGCGTAGCCCCATCGGGACCGCTTCAGCGATGGCGCGCACCATTTGCGGGACAAAGTGCGACGGCGATACGAAGTTGATATTGTGGCACTTGGGATCGTTCTGGAGGTGGATCATGTTCGCGGCCAGGGTGCGGCAGTACAGTTCGTTTGATTTTTGCTTTCTCCAGTTCTGGCTTATCTGGTGGTTCTGGCAGTAGGCGCAGCGCATATTGCAGTTGCCGAAGAATATCGTGCCGGAGCCGTTGCTGCCTGATAGAGCCGGCTCCTCACCGCGGTGCGCGCAGACCGATGAGACTATGGGTAGATAGCCGGAGTGGCAGAAGCCCAACTCTCCCTGCAGGCGGTTCACCCTGCACTGGCGCGGGCAAATATCGCAAGACGCCAGGCGGGCTTCGAGTGCCAGGGCGCGGCGCTCCAGCTCGCCCGAGCGGAAAAGTGCAATGTATCTCGGTTCGATAATAGTCATATGGTTTCTATTTGTGATAGGGGATATCAACCCCCTAAATCCCCCATTCTTGGGGGATTTTAAAAAGATGGGGGATACCCCCAAACCCCCGCCAGAGGGCGATCCCTCTGGACTTCCCAACGATTATTCTGGGAAAAAGATAGAGGCCCCCCAGTGCCCCTGGTCCTTCCGTGGAAGGGCACCTCTTTTTCAGGGGCTCGCTTTATCATTGTAGCAGTCGCAGTGTGCCATTTACAGTCCCGCAGTGGTGTCCCGTATGTCATCATACGGCTTGACTGGATGATCCAGGTGTCTGGATTGCCCGATCAAGTCGGGCAATGACAAAAAGATTGGGGGATACAGGGGGCTGAAGGCAGATTATAATCAGGATTCTAAAATTAAGAAAGGGAGGCTTTTGCCTCCCTTTTCCTTACTTGCTGTTAGCTTTACCCTATCCTCTTCCAGCCCCTGCCCAGGAGCAGACCTCCGTCGACGAAGAGGATGGCGCCCGTCACATATTCGGCGGCATCCGAGGCCATGAAGAGCACTGCCTTGGCGATATCATCCGGTTGCCCAAGGCGTCCTAGCGGTATCCTGCCCGTGATGGCGTCCGGCTTCCATCCACCCATAGCTGCCTCGAGGCCCGGCGTCTCCGTCATGCCCGGGGCGATGGCGTTGACGTTGATCTTGTACTCGGCAAGCTCCTTAGCCAGCCCGCGGGTGAAGTTGATCACCGCGCCCTTGGAGGCGTGGTAGTGGACGCGCCCCGCGGTGAGGGGGAACTCGCCCTCGATGGAGGCTATATTGACGATCTTTCCGCCGCTGCCCTGCTTGACCATCTGTCTGGCTGCGGCCTGGCTGCACATGAACATTCCTTTGACATTGGTGTTCTGCACCCTGTCCCAGTCCGCCTCCGTCATATCGAAGAAAGGAGTGTAGGGGAATATGGCGGCGTTGTTCACCAGAATGTCGATCTTGCCGAATCCGTTAACGGCGACATCGAAGAGCCGTTTGACATCGATGGCCTTGCTCACGTCGGCGGGCACTGCCAGCCCCTTCTGTCCCGTCGCTTCTATTTCTTTAACGACTTTCTCCAGGTCGGAGAGGGTGCGGCTGGAGACCACCACATCGGCGCCTGCGTCCGCGAGCCATACGGCTATGGCATGACCGATCCCTTTGCCGGCGCCCGTGACTACGGCCACCTTGCCGGTGAAGTCAAAAATCTCCTGTATCTTGCTTTCCTTGCACATTGAAAGAGCCTCCCGTGATTATAATCCCTGTTCCTTGTATTCTTTGGACATCTTTACATAAATATCGACGCTTTGCTTTGTAATCGCTATGCGCTCGTCTGACACCTCGCCCTTGACCTTGGCCGGCACGCCGACGACGAAGGTGCGGTCGGGTATCTTCATGCTGGGGGGCACCAGCGCGCCAGCGCCGATGACGCAGCAGTCACCGATCTCGGCGTATTCCGAGAGCGTGGCGTGGTTGCCTATGAGCGTCGTATTCCCGATGTGGCTGCAGTGAACGACAACGTTGTGCCCGATGTGGACGTTATCGCCTATTGTCATGGGGAATCCGGTATGCACAGTGCAGTTGTCCTCGATCTGGGTGTTCTCGCCGATGGTTATCCTGGCGTGGTCGCCGCGTATGACGGTGCCCGGCCAGACGCTGGAGTTCTCCCCGATCTCAACGTCCCCGACGATATAAGCTTGCTCGCTGATAAAGGCGGAGTTAGCAATCTTTGGAGTTTTGCCGTTAAACGGTTTTATCATCGATTCTCTTAGCCGAAGTATAGAATATCGTAATGAGTGAATATATTCAAGTCAGGCTGCGTTTCGATCGTTTGAGAAAAGGATGATTAGGTAGAGGCTTCCATTCTCCAAACCCCCTGTTAGTCCCCATACGTTGGGGGACTTAAAAATCTGGGGGACACCCCCAGTTCCCCCGGCAGGAGAAACCTCCTGTACCTCTTTCCGCTTCCCTCTCCCTCCGCAGGGGAGAGGGCTAGGGTGAGGGTGAGGG
>Ga0315279_10001960_pt1 | contig 32422 bp, 29 predicted proteins | sample YL17G06_20_MG_FD_203694 | JGI IMG/M metagenome (GOLD analysis project Ga0315279, IMG submission 203694) | Sediment microbial communities from Yellowstone Lake, YNP, Wyoming, USA - YL17G06_20 | ecosystem: Environmental > Aquatic > Freshwater > Lake > Sediment | place: USA: Wyoming | collected...
TAAACAAGATGTTAAGGATGCATATGACGAAATGATTCAGTTGCTGGACGGAGAATTTAGCACTTACTTTAAGAGCTTCACAGATTTTGAGAAGGAAGTTCTTATAGCTCTCTCTCACGGTAAAACTAATCCAAGTTCTATGGCACAAGAGATTAGAAAACCTATCTCAAGTCTTCCGCAGATACTTCATAGGCTTATGAGTCATGGAATTGTCGAGAAATATGTTGAAGGTCGTTATAGAATATCCGATCCTGTGTTTTCTGATTGGCTTTCACAGCGATACCCCCTTATGGCTGGAGACTAGTCATCTTTCGATAAATTATCACTTCAAAAGGCAAATAATATACAAAACTGTATATGTATACGGTTGTGTATATGCTACCGGTAGCAAGAAGGAATGTCAGAACTTTAGCCGCCGCAAAATGAGTTTGACAGCTTAAGTCAACTATTTTTATCAGACAATATCAGCAAATATGATGTCTTTTGGCTAAAAATACTAATAGATAAGTTTAAATTCAAAAATAAGCTTTTGGTGGGGTCGCTGGGATTTGAACCCAGCCCCAAGTGGAGACATCTCCCGCATATCCTCCTTTTTTTTGTTCCTAAGCTGTTAGGTCAGGGGCGCCGACAATCGAGTCAATCTATTCGGAGTCCATAAAGTCGTAACAAGTGAGAAAGAGCAAAAATGCCGAAATGCACAGTCAAAGATCGTTCTTCTCTCTAACTATTGTCACTAAGTCAGCGTCAATTTCTTCACCGGCCGATTCAGGCAGTTGTTTTTCTTCCAGGATCGCAGTCACATACCAAGGTGGCTTTTCGACCAAATATCCTTCGGTTCTGTATTGAAAATCTGCCTTGTCAGCAAACGCTTCTGACAAAAAGTTGAAGGAGCGCTTTGGCAGAGAGGTCTCAGGCGAAGCAAGCCTATTACAGCATATCATACAACTCCAAGGATAAAGCAGATAGTCAATATCAGCGAGTCGTGTTTTCCCTTGGTTCACTTCTGATCTTAATCCTCTTGCTTCGGCCATTGCACAACCGAGCATCCGAATGTCTCGCTTATGAAAGTCGCATGGCCATGCTGCGTAGAAAGTTGTGCAGTCCCAGTAATTGTATAGGACATACATGGGAATTTTTGGTGGGGATGATCTCGTTGCTTTGTTTATCAGCATGTCGATCTGGTTACCGTTTTGTGTTCGATAATCAAGATGAGGATAATTTAGGGTCTTCGAATCTATTTTTTTGGCCTGCATCCTCAATCCCAAGAAGAGACCAGGCGAGGCTAACCACCATTCCCAATCTGCCCCTTCTTGACGTTCTTTGTGTTTGCTGAATTTTCTTGTTATGATCTCATATTGGTGTCTTTGCTGCAATTCCAAGAGATTGAAATCGGTAATTGATTCTTCAGAAATACTCAGCCCTAAATGCTCGGCTCTCCTCAGAGTGTTCCATGTTTTTCTGGATTGTTTAATAAAGTCTACACACAATCCGTTAGTTAAGCAGGCCAAGGTTAACACTTCTTGTTCCTGGAATCTTTGCCTTAAAGCATTTTGGATAAGCCAGCGGAGACATAGCGCGTGCTGTATTCGGGATTCATCGACTGTGCAACCATGTCAATCTTCCCACCAGGCGCTCCGAATCGTTTTTGCTTTCACGTTGGTTGTTTCTTTCAACCTTTTCATCAGAGCTTTTACCTTGCTGAGTTCAGGTTCTGGCAAAAAGTTCCTCTTGCTATCGTAACCCACATAGCACGTTTCAGGTCCTATTTTGCCAACCCATTCTTCCAGGGTCTCAACGTCAAACTCCAAGATTGGCTCGATCGTCACAATCTTTCGAGAATGCCGAAGTTTCATCATGGCTCTATATCTCTGCGAAGGCAGAGGTGCGTTTGATATTCCCCGGTATAGTTTGTCTCTGTCAGTCTCGATTGTTGTTCCAAGAAGAACGTTTTCTGGAAAGCGGTAGTTCTTGAATATACCTGGATTCTTGGACTGTATCAAGAACGTTCTGTCGGGCAGTTGCCTGATTCTCGCAAGTATTTGTTGCATCCAATTTGGCCTACAGAAAGCAACGTCGCCCATGTCACAACAGAATATGAAATCATTTCCATTGGTTCTCGGCAGAGAGTTATCCAGTCTTTCAGCATGAAAGTGGGGCTTGAAATCGTAGCAGTCAAAGCAGTGCTTCTTTCGGCGCTTCATCTGCCTTTTAAAACTCGACATGCAGTAGACGCAGTCATATTTGCAGCCGACAAAAGGGTTCCAGGATTTGATCGACTGCCTATACATGTTGCCCGTTACTGTCACTCTGCCCACCATCTCTTTGTCACTTTTGAATATTAAGAGCTCGCTATATAACAACGTTAACAATCGCATAATTTGTCTTGAGACCCATCGTAGACTCCAAAAGACCCGGCTAACTACGATCTGATGCTACAATATGAGAGTCACAGACAGATTAAATTAGATTCTCATGCTAATATATCACCAGGATCCTTGCCATTGGAGGGCGCATTGTTGTCAGACGATTCCAAGACCATATGGGAGATCGAGCCGCATACTGAGGCTAAACATGAGATCTTGCGAAGATACCTCGAAGCGTGGCTTCCAATATTGTCGAAATATTCTCCCAGAATAATATACCTGGATGGTTTTGCCGGTCCAGGAGTTTATTTAGGTGGGGAAGACGGCTCCCCTGTTATCGCACTTGAAACAGCGGTGAAACATGTTCTGCAGGCAGACTTTAAGGAGATAGTTTTCTTCTTCATAGAAAAGGATCAACGTCGAGCCAAAATGCTCGAGAAGGTCCTTGCCGAGCGTTTCCCGAACCTTCCGAGAAACATGAAGTATCATGTCATTGGCGCCGCATTTGCACCAACGTTCGAAATTGTCTTGAATAGACTGGACGAAGGAGGCGCCATGCTCGCACCAACGTTCGCCTTCTTAGATCCGTTTGGGTTTTCTGGCCTGCCAATGAAATTAATCGGGCGAATGATGAAGTGTGAGAAATGTGAGGTCCTGGTAACTTTTATGGTGGGCTTCATCAACCGGTTCTTGATTGAAGACAGAGAGAAAGCCCTCAACGAGTTATTTGCGACTGATGAATGGAAAAAAGCTAACGACCTTGAAAAACCTGACGACCGCCTCAAGTTTCTCGTCAACCTATATGAGAAACAACTCAAATGCGTAGGCAGCGCTCAACACGTCAGAAGCTTCGCCATGACTAACAAGCAAAACAAAATCATATACTACCTGGTTTTTGGGACCAAACATCACAAAGGACTTGAAGTAATGAAAGAGGCCATGTGGAAAGCAGACAAAACAGGTTCCTACGGATTCTCCGACCTTACAGACCCTAACCAAATCACCTTCATGGACATAGGAGACAAACCCTATTGGGTTCCGAGGGCTGCTAATATGGTCTACAACAAGTTCAAAGGATTAACTGTTCCAGTGGAACAGATACGTGAATTCGTAATAGTAGGCACGCCATTCCTCTATCGGACCCCAATTTTGCAGTATTTAGAGAAAAGCTCGCCGCCGAAAGTAATACGCGTCGACGTTCTGCAACAGGCTAAAAGGAGAGCCTTCACGTATCCAGAACATTGCTTAGTTACATTTTGCGGTTAGCTGGGTGATTGTCAGTTGAAGGATTTGAAGGAAAAGAAGAAACACAGAGAAGCCGCTTTCAAGGCTTGGACGACAATCAAGAAAGAGAAACGTCAGAAAGCGGCAGAGCGCACGCAGAAAATGAGCAGGTTCATAGAGGCCACAGCCATTCGAGAGCTGAGACATCCCGAGGCTTTGCGGGTTTCAAAAGGATCTGAGCCTGAGTGGAAAGGAAACCGTGTTGTCGTGCCCTTTGACAAGACTCCTTCAGATATTGCCTGTGGGATGTTTTGGGAATTGAGATGGGCATATGGATGCCCTCTCAACTGCAGCTACTGCTACCTGAGAGGAACCATGCGGGGACGCATGAAACCTCAATACGTGAGAACTGAGACAGTTCTACAAGCTTTAGATGAGGCATTCACTGAGATACGGGCGCCTGCAATCTTCAATGCTGGAGAATTGTCTGATGCTTTGATGAACCCTGCAATGATGATTCCCATTGTTGACAAATTCGAAGAACAGAACAAGCATAAAGTCTATCTGCTGACAAAGCTCGGGGAGAGGAATATCGGTTTCCTTTTGGAGAAAACCAGAAAGCAAGTGATTTGCGGTTGGAGCATTAACGCGCCGGTCGTTGCAGAGCTTTGGGAAAGCGCTGCACCAAGACCTAAAGAAAGGATACGTTGCGCAAGAAAAATCAGCGAGAATGGATATGACGTGAGGATACGCATCGACCCCATTTTCCCCGTAGAGAATTGGAAATCACATTATAGTGACCTCCTTGACGAGCTGCTCGGGAGTCTGACGCCGAACAAGCTTATTCTTGGGACACCAAGGGGTCTCTGGAAGACTATCAAATACGCAAGTGACTCGAACATCGATATGAGATGGGTCCGGTTTTTCAAAGAAGACAGTAGCTGGGGAAAGAAATTGCTCTTTGAACAGCGTAAGGAGATCTACGAGTTTCTCTGCGACAAGCTAAGTTTGGCAGGATACCCGCTTTCGAAAGTATCACTGTGCAAGGAAACGGTTCACATGCTTCAAGCCCTAAGAATAGACTACAGTGGAAGAACCTGTAACTGCTATGGCAAGAGTGCCTTGTAGGCTTGACGTCGATTCACATCGCCTGCGCGGATGTTTATCCGGACCAAAAAAACAAGGAGTAGTTTTTTGACTAAGGAGCAGTTGAGGCAACTCAGACTGTTTGGCGCCTGAGCGTGCGTTCCGTTAATTTGTAACGTATCTTTCTCCGATCAATTTTGTTAAGTCGTTCCTAATGAGGGATATCCTCTCTCCTTTGAAGTTCTCATACTTTTCATCAATACTACCTTTCTTCAGCAAACACTGCTTGTAGGGTAAGGCATGACTCTGCAAAATCCTTGCGAAATTGCTGTTCTGTTCAAACTCTTTTAGGTATATCCAAGGAGGTTTGTTCTTCACTCTAATGTTCTCTCCAAAGGTCAGGAAGCAGATGTTAAGTATCGTATTAATCTCATCTCTGTAGAAATAATCTCTGAGTATGTTTTTGGGGAATACATGGTGATCATTTTTGACATTGAATGCTGATGAAACATCTTCTATTTGTAATGGTTCTCCATTGCTGAAGTTGAGCGGTTTCTTGCTTATCAGATAACAGAAGAAAGCATTTCTTATTGCCCCAGTCTTATTGTATCTTATTTTAGCGATTTCTTTCATAGATATTGGCTCTACCCGAGCTTTCCCAGCCAAATTCATCTTATGTTTCTTACTTTCTGCCAAATCTTTCATTTCCTGTGCATCATTTAGTTGATTATACCGCTGGCTTGCACCAGAATAGCGCTTTGCAAAACCTGTGACCCAGAACCATTTTTCGACCTCTCTAATCTGCTTATCAGTTGGATTGTGATTATTGTTGTGATAGTAGAAAATCGACAGCATAGACAGAATAGCTGGATATGGGAGGTAAGAGGCATGTTTGAATCTTCGTGTCAGGAAGTCAGCCGCGAGTTTTATTGATTCGAATATCTTTTTGTGCTGTTTTCGGTATTCTGAGTGCATATCATTTCTTGGATTTCTAATTTTCTTGGCGAATGTATTGAGGGAACCCGAATCAACAAAATCCTTAACGCCCAAGTTGGCTGCGATTGATTTGATGAAATGAATTCTGTCTAAATCGTCAAAACCTCTTTTGAGATCATGTGACAGTTGGGCGCAGTGTCTTCTGAAATCAGTGTCTCTATGATAGGAGAGCGCGAATATTTTATCCTCGGAGCTTAAAGATGTGCCACCTTTGTTTAATCTAATAAAGGCCTCTCTCATGTTTTGTTCGTCAAATCCTGATATTAATATAAATGGGAAACTGTAGCTATGGAAGGCATTCTTGCAGTCGTTGATTCTTCTTTGTTTGCCTTTACCCACACTATATTTCCGCGTTTCGTTCAAGATCTCATGCAACCTAATGTGAGAGCTTTCACTGGTCCTGTAGAAATCAAATTCTGATTCCTTTTCCTGCTTAGGCGAAAGACATATCTCCTTGAAGTCTATCCCACCGTGATATCTGCGAGTATTCGCTATTGTTTTTCCATTCAGAATTGAGTATAGAACTGAAAGTCTTTGTTGACCATCAACGACAATGTAACATTCTTTGTTTGCACTTGAATCAAAGGGAGGAAGCACTGTGCTCTCTCTAACGTGCATTGCCTTCTGGGCTGGCACTCGGCAGATTAGGAAACTGCCGATGGGGTAATGCTTTCTTATGCTATCGAGCAAATCACAAATCTTGGTCTTGGTCCATACGAAATCCCTCTGGATTTCAGGGATGGCGAAAATTCTCTCCTCGAATAATCTTTTCAAGTCTTGAAATGCTACGCTTTCAATTTTGATTGGTTCTTTCATATTGCGACCTCTCTTTCCTTTATATGTTAAAGGCTTTGACAACTTGCCTCAGGCAGTTTGGGCAAACAAACAAGCTGAAAGGAAAACCGTCAACCTGCATGTTTCGTGCGGTGATGGGACACCAAGTTGCCATATACATGTGGCTCTGGCAAGTTGGACACGTAACAGGGCCTCTTTCCGGCCTAAGCCAACAGCCTAAGGAATTGTTCAACAAATGCGGGATCCCCCAAACATCAACATCGGGTTTCCAGTTGTGGTTGAGATCAAGGATTTCCAGGACGTATCTGCATGCCGCATTCCAATAGTCTATGAATAGCTGGGTCTGATAATCGACCTCACTGCCATAGCGGCTACCGAGATCATTCCGAACGTGGTATGTCTGCATCACCTCGTAGTCCTGGATGCGGTTCACGTTCTGATTTAGGATCGCCATCAAAGCTTGATTGACTTTCTTCTTGCTGCCGATTCTCGGAGAAATTCGAAGACGAATGAAAAGAACATTGTTGGGAGGGGGTGTAATACTTCTGGAATATCTTTCGTTCTCTCTTTGGTAGGCTTCTGGCCCATAGAGCCCGAACAAAGCGACTCTGACTTCAGGGTTGTTGAGAACAAGAGGTTTTACTACATTTATCAGGATTTCATGATACCAGTCGAGAATGGATTTCCAATCAGCGGGAAGAGCAGAAGCTCTGTAGATCCTTAAGTAGAGCCAGTTTTGGTGAGACAAGACGTTGGTTGACACCATTACTATTACCATCTCAGCCGTGTGACTTGAATCATAGATCGAGATCAATCGATAGTGCGCGCTAATCGTTTTAGTAGTTCGATTTGATTAAAACGCTTTTGGATTAATGACTTTAGTGAAACGCGTTTCGCCTCTATCCTGTGGTGATTTTTCATCATCATGAGCCTTTCCGAAAGCCTTATATCCACAATTGTGTACGGTAGTATTTGCGGCCACCTGTATGGCGGCTACGGGTGTGTGCAAATACATGGCAACTGGAAAAGACTCGGTTCAAGCCTACGTCTATCGTCTAATGAAGGAATATCGTTATCCCAAAGACTGCATCAGGACAGAATTTGCCACATCGTTTGGTAGAGCCCGCTATCGCTTAGACATCGTAGTGATGAACGAAGGAAAACCATACATTGTTGTGGAAATCAAGAGAAACATTTCAGATGTGAGCTTGGACCAGCTGTTAGGTTATGTTCGAGCCACTGGAGCAAAATTCGCTGTCGCTTCTGATGGAGATACGGACCATTGCTACATAGTTGACAGTGATGGGTATGAAACTCGCTTGCAGAAGATTCCTGATATTCCGACCTATGGGAGTGACCTCAAAGTAATTGGGTTGCACTCGAATGCTGAACTTGTCAGCATTGATTCAGGAAGACTTGACGGAATTATATGGGAGATAGCAGACGTCTATAGGAGGCAAGGGTTATCAAAAGAAGAGGCTCTCAGAGACATTCTGAAAGTCCTGCTTCTGAAAGTATACGATGAAAACTCGAAAGAAGGCTTGTTTAGGGCCAAATTTGGTGAGCCTCCAGAAAATGTCCAATCAAGAATCAACGCGCTTGCGATGAAAGCAGCCAAGAAGTATCCGAGCATATTAAGAGAACCAATACTCCTAAAATACGAACCTCTAACCATCGTGGTCCAAATCCTGCAAAAATACTCTCTAAAGAAATCCGCTCAAGATGCTGTTGGCTCAAAGCTACCCATAAGCGAGATCCTGGGTCCACGTTCATATGTGCAGACCATGCCCAGAGATCTTATCAGGCTGACAATCGATCTTCTTAGTCCTAAGAAAGGAGCAAGGTTCATTGACCCTGCCTGTGGAATCGGAGGTCTCCTTGTTGAAGCTGCCAAGCGGGGGGCGGAAGTCACTGGAATCGAACGAAACATTGGTGTTGCACAGTATGCAGAGGTCAACCTCGCTTTATTCGGCCTGACAGGAGAAGTTCTGGTTAGAGATATTCTCGACATAAATTATGAAGCCACACCTGTGGAATCAGGTAGCTATGACTGTGCTGGGGTAAACCCGCCTTATGGATTAAGAATCAATGATAGAAGACTAACTGACTTCTTTTTGGGCACAACCAAAAGGAGTCAATTTGTGGAAGCTCTACTTCTGGAGCGCACCTTGCGCCTTCTAAAGACAGGAGGAAGGATGGCTATTGTTCTCCCTGAGAGTTTGCTGTTTTTTGACTCTACCTATGATGTAAGGGAGTTCATCTTGAGAAGATCCATAGTCAAAGCCATAATCAGTCTTCCAGCTGGAACCTTTTCACCTTTCTCCTCAATCAAGACGAGCCTTCTAATCTTGGAAAGCTCTCCAGACAAAGGCACTTCTCCCGAAACTCCGGTGTTCGTGGCCATTCCACAAGGAGCTGAAGAATTTGAGTCAATAGTTTCAGGCTTTACTTCCTTCAGAGACAAGGGAGCAGTCTCAGCATGGAAAAACGCATTTGTCACGAGAATAGCGTCTGCGAGACAAATGACTGCAAGCTATCTAAGGGGGTCGTTGTCGGCTGACTATGCAGAGGCAAGAATGGGGCTGCTTCCAGACGTTGAGCCTTCGAAGGCTGAATTACAGGAATTGGTGACTTTTACAACAGGTGTGAATCTGGGAGCAGTCGGCGAGGAGGACCCAAGTGGTGACATTTGGTATGTTCGGGCTGGAAACGTTGACAGTTTTTTTGTAGACTGGGAGCAGGGTGATTTGCTGAAGACAAACCGAGACGTCTCGCGTTGGAAACCCAGTCCTGGTGACATACTGATGACCCGCGCTGGGACAGTTGGCAGGGTGGCCTTGGTGGAAGAACAATCTCCCCCCATTATAGTGGGCACGAACGTAGTAAAGATAACAATACGGGACAAACGGCGCCTCTTGCCGGAGTTTCTATTGGGATACCTGAGTTCGACAGAGGGTAAAAACCAGATAGGCTACTACACTGGAGGCTCAACCATCAGAGCGATCAGCATCTCCAAACTTGGGCAAATGAAGATCCCGGTGCCGCCAATGGAAACTCAACGCAAGATTGCAGAGCAGATCAGAAAACTCATCCAGACAACACGTGAGTCACGCCGAGCCATTTACGAGTTGAAGGTAAGAGAGAGGAAATTGTCGGAGGAGTTGGATAGTCTAATTCGAGGAGGTTAGTTTGTTATGGTTGTAGGTGTGTATTGTGAAGAAAAGAAAGGAGGCATTTCGTTTGAAGAGTGTATGGCTTGTTCGAATTGCCTTCCAACGCAGATTATCAAGAGTCTGCGGGTTTATGAGAACAAGCCAAAGAGAAATGTGTATTACATTAGAGAAGTGATAGGTTGTCTGCGAAAGGCATACTTTGACAGAAAATGTCCAAGAGATGAATTTTCCAAGCTGAGAGATCTTTATTGCCGAAAGCGTGGAGAGCTTTTTGGTGCAATTGTCGGCCATGGATGGAATGAACTGGACGGGTCTTTATCTTATGTTGTGGATGGTGAGCCCGTCAAACTGACTGCAAGACTTGATTGTTATGACCCTGATAAGAAAGAAATTGTGGAGTTGAAGAGCTTAAGTGACATTGAGAACAAGGAACTTCCTCGGCAGAAAGATGTGCTTCAAGTTCAGTGTTATGGCACTATTTTCAAGGGTATATTCCGCGTTGAAAGGCTGCGACTTGTGTATCTTGACATGAACGGATTCAGACAAATCAACGTTGGCTTAATCGACAAGAGTGAATGGCTGAAAGAAAGAGTTGAGAAGTTGCACAGGCACATAAGAGACTCCAAGCCCCCAGCTGAAGAACCTTCTTGGGAATGCAAGTTCTGCCCTCACAAAAGCCAATGCATTCAACCAAAACCGATGATGCCCGTGGTGAAACAGGCTGCATATAGGAACTTTGGAGGAAGATACAGGTGATGAATGAAGCTGAAACCAGAAGACGACTTGTCGAAAAAGCCTTAGCCAATGCTGGATGGACTCCGATCGTTGATTATGTTCAGGGTCGCTCATATGAAAAAGGTGCAGTTAGGGAATATGAAACTGATAATGGGCCGGCTGACTATATCCTGTTCATTGATGGTGTTGCCGTCGCTGTTGTAGAGTCAAAGAGGTTGGAGTTGGGGCCTCAGAACGTTCTGGTTCAAGCCCAGCGTTATTCGAGAGGATACAGGGGTGGGCCTTACAATTTCAATGGTTTCCGCGTTCCGTTTGTCTATTCCACAAATGGTGAATTGTTCTGGTTCCAGGATTTGCGCGAGGCTCAAAGTCGTTCGCGTCAGGTTGCCTACTTCCACACGCCTTCTGCTCTCAAAGATTTCTTGAATCAGGATATGATCAAAGCAGAGAATTGGCTAAAGAGTAATCCAGAAAATAATCCGTTTCTGCGACCGTATCAGAAGGATGCCATTGAGAGTGTGGAAAAAGCCTTGCTTGCCCGAAAGAGAAGAATGCTTCTTGCTATGGCTACAGGAACGGGCAAGACTATTGTTGCTGTTTCTCAGGTTTATCGGCTGCTCAAGTCTGGTTTTGCTAAGCGCATTTTGTTTCTGGTTGACAGGAGAGCATTGGCTGCTCAAGCAGTTGCAAAGTTCTCGACTTTTGAGCCTGAGCCCGGACTGAAGTTTGATAGAATCTATGAGGTCTACAGCCAGAGGTTCAGAAGGGAGGACTTGGATGAAGAAGTCAAGTTTGAGCCGAACAGACTGCCTGATGAATATCTAACTAATCCCCAGTCTCAGCATGTTTTCGCATACGTGTGCACAATTCAACGTATGAGAATCAACTTGTTCGGTCGAGAGGGCATGTTCACAACGGAACGTGGGGACATGGATGAAGAAGAAGATGCAATGAAGCTGGATATTCCTATTCATGCGTTTGACTGCATTATTGCTGATGAATGTCACAGAGGCTATACATCTGCTGAGGAAAGCAAGTGGCGCGAGGTTTTGGACCATTTTGACTGCATCAAGATTGGGCTGACGGCTACTCCTGCTGCCCACACCAAGGCTTACTTCAGAGACATCATCTACCAGTATGAGTATGAAAGAGCGGTCCGCGAAGGCTTTCTCGTTGATTATGACGCTGTCAAGATAAACTCGGACATCACGATGAACGGCGTATTCTTGCAGCCTGGTGAAGAAGTAGGGCTGAAGGACACGGTCACTGGGCGCATGACATATGAGACTTTGGAGGATGAGAGGAAGTTTGAGGCAGGTGACATTGAAGCAAAAATGACTGTGCCAGACAGAAATCTCAAAATAGTCAAGGAATTTGCGAAGTATGCGCGTGAGCAAGAGAAAGCGCAAGTAGCAGGATTTCAGAATGGGGCCTCTGGGTTTTGTGGTGGGGTCGCTGGGATTTGAACCCAGGATCGCCAACGCCCCAGGCTGGTATACTAAACCAGTACAGCCAACTGAGACCCAGTATAACCAACTGGCTCAATCGGTAACTATACGACGACCCCAACAAGAAACACCATACGACGAGCAAATAAATAAAACAATCGCCAAAGCCACAATCGAAGGCAAAGCACAAAACACAATCAAGTCCTTCAGACACAGACTAAGACAACTAAGCAAAGTTGCAGACCTAAACAGCCCCAACGACGTAAAAAACGCAATCGGATACTCAAAACTAGCAAACTCATCAAAATGCTCATTCGCACTAGCATACGAATGGTACACCAAAGCCAACGGACTACAATGGGAAAAACCACACTACAAATGGAACTTACCAACACCCATAATCCCAACCACAGACCAAGTAAACAAAATAATATCAGCAACCACCTTCAGATTTGCAACAATATTCAAGCTAATGGCAGAAATAGGCGTAGAAGGAGAAGAACTACACCAAACACACCGCAACCAATTCGAACAAACACAAGCCATCATAAGCATAAAAGGACTAAAAGGACACGGTTCAGCAAACTACAAACTCAAAAGCCAAATAGCCGAAATGCTCAGAGAATACCTAGCCAAAAATCCACAAGAATATCCATTTCCACAACCAAAAACCATGTCAGAAATGTGGAGACGAGCAAGAAACACAGCATCCAGAAACAACAACGACCCAAGCCTTAAAACGATACCCATGAAAAACCTAAGAAACTACAGCGGAGCACAATTCTGGTACAGCTTCCCCGACCCAATAGGAGTAATGTGACACCTACGCCACAAACGAATGGAAACAACAATGCACTACCTACGAGCCATAACCCTAGACGGAGACATACAATACGACTGTAAAACAGCCAAAACACCCGAAGAAATCACCAAACTAATCGAACTAGGATACACCCTAGCCGACACAATAGACAACATCCACTTCTACCGCAAAAGAAAGTGAAACAATGAACAAAACAGACGTAGCGGTAATCTTAACCTACCTACTCATATACGTAAGCACAAAACTGCTAACACCAAAACAAGCGCACCACCTAGCCAAGTACTACGAAGCAATCTAACCAAGAACACTACCAAAAATCACAACAATACCCTCTTTTTTCTGTAATCAACAGATTTGACATGCTCACGTCGCTTCGCTCCGTTCGCTCACAGCAAAACCGAAAAACAAGCAGCACAGCATATCATGACAACGGTTGCTCAGAATCTACTTTCTTAGTCTTCCGCAATTCCCTAAAAAACCCCATATCCTTGAAACACAGAATCCATATAAACACCTTGCTAAGAAACAGGTAAAAATACCCTTTCAAAAGAAAACCGTTAGACATCTGTGCAAAAACAACGATCACAGTAAAAATCTCAAAAACAACCACTACAACAACTGCTATCAACTTTCGCCAATGCTTATACTTGTAAAAACCCGCTACTATCGCAGGCATCAACAAAGACAAAAGCAAAACCGTCATACTAAGATGCGACAACAACTGTTCCCAAAACGACGGTACTACATATTGAGCAAATATCATTTGCATCCAACTACCTAACACGCTTTCCCCCAGCTCCGCCACCAGCCCAGCAGATCATAGGAAGATCGCTCTCATTCTCAGACGGAACAATCCATGCCCCAACCTCAGTTACAACCCATAAATGATAAGGAGTCCTACAAAACAGCCACGGTCGAAATAAAGCAATCTCAGAAGTTATGTCAAAAGACGCATCTTTGTTCTTATCCGTATTATAAACGTGCAAGTAATCTTCGCAAAGTACGTAACTTGCAGCCGAGTAAAGCGCAGCTATAACTGCACCAACAAATGTTGGAAGTAACGCAGCAACAATAATCGCAGCAGCAGCTACACACAATCCTTCCAATACAGTAACCTCATTTTCTGCATTAATCGCATCTACCGCAGTAAGGTACATGTGCAAATATACACCAATAGGCACTCTAAAAAAGTCTCGAATCAACCCCACTATCTCAAGATAGCTCTCGCTTGCACCCATGACACGTACTGTACCGTTATCAGCAAGACACCCAGCTATTGCCTCTTTCTGCTCATCACTAAATTCACAGGTGCCATTAATCTTCGCAACGTCAAAAGCAAGAAGCGAACCCGTGCTGTTATGCAGAACTACTCTAAAACTGCTCCAATTGCCAAACTGTTCACCAAACGCCTTAACACTATGCTGGTCAGCTAACTCTGTCAAACCATTCACAGTATTCGCCTGTATAGGTATTGCACCTAAAAAACTTGTTGCGAAAACCAACACCATCACCAATGAAACCATCCGCATTCTAAGCTTTAACAAACGATTAAAGCTCGGTAACACATTTTGAAAACTTCTCACCCCAACCCTTGCCACAACACCACCTAAAACTCCAACCTCTTCAACTCTCCGAACAGGCACACCCGAAAAACGTGTTGAAACAAGCAACAAAGACGTTACCGACTGCGAAAAGGTTTCCATATTACTCCCCATCATTTTCTTTTACCTAATAAGGATATACACAATTATATTTAACTATTACCCAAAAACTGGAATATCTCGGAAACCGAATAATATACTCACAAAACTACCAGCAAAAACAATGACTCAAACACCCGACTCAACAGCATAAACTTCACGAAACAAAACAGGAAAGAAACAAGAACCCTCAACAAACAAAACAACGTCAACCAAATAATAATCACCAAACCAATGAAAACGAAAACCAATATCATCACTAACACAAAACAGAAAATTATGCCGACAATGAACACAAACCTCTAACTCATCCTTCATAGCTACCGCTACCACACTTAACCGATTCAGCCCAGACCACACGCCCATCCTCTTCATAATCCTCATAAGAATCACGCTTACCACACAACCCCACACTAGAACCATAACAATCCGAAACAGAACGCTTACCACCCAAATAACGAATCTCTAACAAATCATGCCGACAAATCGGACAAACATTCATCTTATACTCAACCGTAACCTTCAAACGCCGATAACTACAAACACCAAACCAAGTAGCAACATGAAAACGATTAACACCGTTAACCAATGACGCATGATTCAACTGATACCACGCAGTACCGCCAACAGTCTTACGCTTACCCAAAACCTTAACAATATAGCCATCCTTATCGAAAGCCCTACGAGTACGACCCTCAAAACCACACAATCCAAACAACCCTTCTTACAACCCCGACACCTACCATAACCACCAAGAACAAAACCCAAAACATGAAAATGAGGACTCCAATACCAACAATGACGCAAATTGTAGCGGAAACCATGAAAAATCAGAACACCACCAACAACACCACGAACGGCCAAAGCCTGAACAACCGATGAACGCAAATCCTCAAAACTCAGACCGTAATCCTTCAAAGGAACAGAAGCAACAACATGCTCAACCAAACCAAAATGCTTAGAAGCCTCAGCTAAACGCCCTTCAATATTACCAGCCTTCTATCAGTTGAGTTGCTCAGGGCGTGCGGCGGCTTGCTATGTCTGCAACTATTAGCATACTCATTGGAGATCACAGCTGCCGATTTCTCTCCTCAGGATGAAAGTGCGCGGCTTCTCCGCTCTCAGTCTGAAGCCATACTCAATGTATAACCTGATTGCAGGTATGTTAGCTTTGTTCACCGACAGCTCAAGAGCCTTTTTTCCAAGCTTCCGTGCCTTTAGGGCCACATAGCTTAGAACGTAACTGGCGACTCCAATTCTTCTGAACAGAGGAGAAACAGCCAGATTGCTCACATAAAGTGTTTCAGCCCTCTCCTCAAGTGCGATGAGTCCAACTATTTGCTGCCTCATCATGGCAAAATATCTTCTTTGTCTCCAAAAATAGACTTCGGAAAACATGACGTAAGGAATAACCATAACGACGGCTACTCCTAGTGGGCCGCTTTCAATCGAGAAGCCTCTTTCATATCCCCTTTTTCTAAAATAAAGAAAGTTGAGCCAATTGAACAATAGATGTTTTCCCAATCCGACGGGCTCAATGTGGCAATATCGATGAATAAGATTCAACCCCCGAACCCAACACTATTACCGATGCGTACTTTCCTCAGCATCAAAAGCGCTGCTCCCCATCAGAAGCAGCTTCTTTCCTTTCATCACGAACTTCTCCACCTTGGACCCAATTCGTCTTCACAATTAACAGTGGGTTCTGTTTGATATACGATTCTTCCCTGCCATAAACATTGAAAAGGAGGGCGTTGCCAGAGATATATCCTACTTCGTCTCTTCGGTGCCTTGGTTCTCAGGAGGCTTCTCTGGGTTTTCTTGTTTTTGCTCGGTTTGCTGAGTTTCAGGCTTCTTGTGCGTCAATAACGGAAGAACGAATTCTATGACGATCAGCAGAATCAAAAGCGCAAGCACAATGTATATGCCTGAAGAGTTACGCATGAACAGCGCCACGTGCCCAAGCCAAGGAATCCGCATAGCAACTCTGCCGACCAGAAGCTTCTCCGAAATCATACCGTTGTAAGTATAGTCCTCTCCTCTGTAATCTGCCTGCCAGTAATCCCCACTGTGCGAGCCGCTACCATCGCCTCTCGTTCTAAAATACGTCAGTCCATTGTCTCTCGTCAAATTCTCAATTGCCCTGTGAACTATCAACTCATCCGGATAACCTTCTCTAGGACTGGGCTTATGAAATATTATTATGTCCCCTTCAGGATCCCACCCTGTCCAGACGCTTTTCGGGTCTAGTCCTTGTACAATTATCAGGTCCCCAGTGTGTAGTGTCCGTTCAAACGGATGGCTCCAACCATCGCACGTCATGTAATACGGCTTGCACATGCTTCCAGAAGCCACTGCAAGCGCCGGATACGACGTACCCAAAACCAGTTGTGAACCAAACCATATCCCAAAAACAACTGCGACAATTATAATGATCATCACGGCGGTTTGGACGTATTCTCTTTTCCATGCTTTCTTGAACTTTGACTCTGCCATCGCTTCGCCTTCTATTGAAAGATGTCTTGTTGATGAGGCTTCACATTTTAAAACTTACCGCTTTCAGCAGTTCTTCAAGAATGAAAAATGGGGGGAAGGAAGGTAAGCTTGAAGCTCTATGACTACTACGCTTGGTTCGGTTCTGGCTTTTCTGAGCGCGCCTAAATCTTCTTCTTGCTCAGTACTTCACGGAATGGTTTGTGGCATTTTGGACAGTCGAACAGTCCGATTTCGAGCTGCATTCGCTTGCCTAACTTGTCTGGGCGGCCGGCCATGGTCCACTTCTTCTTAGGTGTTGATACCGTGGTTCCGCATTTTGGACATTTCGCCATTCAATTTCCTCCAATACATGACGGTATCCATGGTTTCTCATGATGATACATAAAAAACTTTCCATAGTTTTCGAATAGAAAACTTTCCATCAAACATTAAGTTTAGACACATTTGATGCAAAGGATCATTACGATTAGGCTAGAACATTTATGTCAAAGCCTTAAAACCGCTCACATGACTCGACGAGAAGCGACTATGGAAGAAAATTCAGCTTCATTTACGCTTCCATGAGCATCCAAGATCAATGTGGAACATGTCTATGATAGTAAAACCATCAGTCAATGGTGCCAGAGGAGCCCTTGAGTGCCAGTTAACATCCTGTTCATCCTTCGGTATGGCAGACTTGATGACAAAAGCATGTCATTGCCTTGGTTGAAATTAATTCAAGCATGTCAAAACCATCCAACGGGCACGCGGGTCAATTTTCCTTGGATAGTATGCGTTCAAATCAAATAGTTTCAGTGTCTCAGTTTGCTTGTTTTCCGCTCAAGAGAACTTTACAACTCTCTGAAAACCGTTTCCACAACGCTTTTACTTGTGGCTTTGTGCTATTTTCCTTCAGCTTTGAGGTCTGGCCCAGTTTGGCAGAGTCACCGAAAAACGCTTTTGACCTATTGGTTAAGCCCGTTCGAAGGCTCGTTGAGCAGAAGGGATTCCCGAAGCCGACAGAACCCCAAGAAAAGACTATCCCGTTGATTCTTGAAGGCAAGAATGTTCTTCTCATTTCACCTACAGCTACAGGCAAGACCGAAGCCTCCTTCTTGCCAGTTTTGAGCATGCTTCTTCAAGGACAACAGGGAACGCCAGGCATCAAAGTCTTGTACATTACGCCTTTGCGGGCGCTAAATCGTGATATGCTTGAAAGGCTTGAGTGGTGGTGCAATAACCTAGACGTAAAACTTGCTGTTCGCCACGGCGACACCGAGACGAAGGAGCGCACCAGACAATCTAGAAGCCCACCGGCGATTCTGATAACTACTCCTGAGACTTTGCAGGCTATACTGCCTGGCTGGATCATGCGACAACATTTGCAGAGCGTTCGCTGGGTCATAGTAGACGAAGTGCACGAGATGGCTGACAGCAAGCGTGGAAGCCAGCTAAGTCTGGCTTTGGAAAGGCTTAGGGCGCTGGTTGGTCGAGACTTTCAGGTAATCGGCTTGTCCGCAACGATCGGTACGCCAGAGAAAGTTGCCAAGTTTCTTGTTGGAAATAATCGAGATGTGGAGATTGTGCGGGTTCCAGTCGGTAGGATGATGACCCTGAAGATTATCTTCCCGAAGCCCGATGACGCAGATGTTCAGCTTGCTTCAAAGCTTTACACTCATCCCGAAGTCGCTGCCAGGCTTCGAATCATCCGCGATTACATCAGCAAGCACAAGTCCGTGCTCCTATTCACGAACACTCGGGCTGAGTCCGAAGTCTTAACAAGCCGTTTCAAAGTGTGGGACTTGAACTATCCCGTGTCAATCCATCACGGTTCACTTGCCAAGCCATCACGCATAGCTGCAGAAAAAGGACTGAAATCTGGAGAATTGAAGGGGCTCATCTGCACAAGCTCGCTTGAACTGGGCATAGACGTAGGCAGAATAGACCTCGTCATTCAGTACATGAGTCCTCGGCAGGCCACTCGGCTCATTCAACGGGTTGGAAGAAGCGGCCACAGCATCGGACGAACAGCAGAAGGAATCATCTTTGCGCTAGATTCTGACGACGCGCTTGAAGCCTTAGCCGTGGCAAGAAGAGCTCTGAATGAGGATTTGGAGCCTGTCCAGATTCCACCGAAGCCCTATGATGTTTTATCGCATCAAATAGCCGGCTTGCTAATCAAGCAGAGACGGCTCATGTTCGAGGAAATACTCGAACTGTTCAGGAACGCTTACCCCTACGAAAACCTAACCTTAGAAGACATCGAGAAAGTCCTCAAATACATGCACCAACGTATTCCGCGCCTAGCTTGGGTTTCATTCGAAGACAAGATGGTTCTGAAGCCTAGACAAACAAAAGCATTGTTCGAATACTACTTCGAGAATCTGTCCATGATTCCCGAGGAGAAGCAGTTTCTCGTAGTTGACGATTCAACCGACTCGGCGGTCGGAGTTCTGGACGAAGCTTTCATGGCTGAATACGGCAAGCCTGGAACCAAATTCATCATCCGGGGAAGCCCGTGGCTGATTATGCACGTTTCCGAGGACAAGGTGCACGTGAAGCCCGTCGATGACCCCACTGGAGCTATTCCAAGCTGGATAGGAGAGGAGATTCCCGTGCCGTTCGAGGTCTCACAAGAGGTAGGCTCGATCAGAGGTTTTGTCGAAGAACAAATGAAGCTGGGACTGCAACCCAGCGAGATTGCGAACAAGCTAAGTGAACGGTATTCTGCTGATGCAGACACGATTTTGAGCGCATTGGCCGAGACCATTGAGCACGTGAACGCAGGTTTTCCTGTTCCGACTGAAAATCGAATAATCGTCGAAGACTGGCAGGAATTCGTTTTGATTCACGTCAACTTCGGTTTGCTCACGAACAGAGCACTGGCTCAGCTGTTGGGAGAACTGCTGTCCGAGAAACTTGGCTTCGCCATAGCAGTTCAACATGATGCCTACCGCATTTTCGTGCAAACCATGGGCGCTGGAAACTCTGACACCATTCTGACAGCGTTCGACGAACTCAAGGCCATGTCAGAACAGTCTATCAGAGAGACTCTGAAGAGGGCAACTGTGAAGACAGGTCTCTTCAAGAGGCGAATGATTCACGTTGCTCGACGCTTCGGGGCCTTGAAAAAGTGGGCAGACTTCAGCAGCGTCAGCCTTCAGAAGCTGGTCCAGAGCTTCGAGGAGACGCCAATCTACGAAGAGGCTTTGAAAGAAGTGTTCATGAAAGACTTGGACTTGGAAAGACTCATCTATGTTCTTAGCAAGATCCGCGAAGGCGAAATCGTTCTGAAGAAGGTGGAGACCAGCGGAAACGCGACGCCCGTCGCACGAATAGGAATCGAACGCATAAGCATGAAGACCGATCTAATTCCGCCTGAACGCATGCGCGCCGTGCTCATTGAATCGGCCAAGGCAAGATTGCTGAATGAAACAGGAACTTTCCTGTGCACTAATTGCTGGAACTACATCGAAATGATAAGAGCCAACAATCTTCCCGACAAACCAAAATGCCCAAGATGCGCCTCCAACGCAATCGGACTGCTCAAAATCGAAGAAGACAAGGCACTTCCCATCATCGAAAAGAAAGGCGAAAAACTCACCCAATACGAAGAAAAACTACAGAAACAAGCACTGCAAACCGCACAGCTGATCAGCAAATACGGAAAAGCAGCCGCGATCGCTCTCGGTGCCAGAAGGATCCAACCCTCGGACCTCGCAGAAGTATTAGCCAAAGAACCTCGACCCAACGACAAGTTCTACGAGCTCGTTTTGGAAGCCGAACGGAAAGCAATAAGCAAGAGATTCTCTTGAAGCTCTAAGCCAAGTTGCTTGGCTTCGGGTTCTTGCACAATTTTCTGGAGTGTGGAAATAGAAAGGCACAAAAAGTGCCGAAAAGTCACCAAATCCCCCTGCAGAAACACGCATCCGTCGCCGATGCAACTTTCCATATTTCTAGCGCAGCCTTATCAACTGAATCAGAAACGTGTCCAAGACGAGCAAAACCACTCCAAACAAAAACGGAGCAATGAGACCAAAGCCTGCAATGAGAACCGCTGCAATCAGCGGCGAAACTGCACCCAGCGCATCATGTGAAAAGTAGAAGAGCGAGTAAGCTGTTCCTCCTCTGGTTCTGCCCATCAGGCTGGCGACCATCGAAGTTGACGGCGTCCACAACCCAGACAAGAACATCTGGTACATTAGGAACGAGAGTGTTGCGAAGTATGCAGAAGGCACGGTTATCAAGCCTAGAAGGAAAACCACCTGTCCAACGCAGATTAATGTAAGCGCAGACTTGTCCCCAAGCCTCGAACTCATATATCCTGCCAATATCGAGCCAACGATGCCGATAAGCGGGCCGGCTCCAAAGATTATGCTGGCAACCTCAACCGTAAGGTTTTCCGCACGGGTCATATACGTCGTCATAAATGCAATCACCCCATTGTTTGCCAGAGCATTGATACCCATAGAAAGCACAAGCAGAAAAAAACCCAAATTCATGACAGACTTATCATGCGAAGTCCTCTCGATGTCTCCGTTTCTACTATCATCAGTTTCTCTCCCACTCGGTCTAGGTAGTTCAGTCCAACGAGGAATCTTCATCCCTGCCAAGACGAACATCCAAGCCAAGAGTGGAACCGAGAAAAGCAAATAGCAGGACCGCCAGCCGTATTGTGCCAAAAGAAGCCCGAGAGAGATCGTCCCCAAAGCCTGTCCTATGCATCCTGAAGCCCCGTGCAGACCTATGGCGGTGCTTCGTTCTACTTGATCTGGAAACAGCCTACTTATTATGCTCATGCCTGGCGGATGATAAAGTGTGACGGAAATCATGATTAGGGATAGCGAAACAAAAAGAATGGAAGCACTCGCCGACTGACTGAGAAGCAAAGCTGACGCTCCTCCCACTAACATACTCAAGATTACAAAGCGTTGCGGGCCAGATCTGTCTGCAAGGATGCCGGTAGGAATAACGATCACGAGCCGACACAAATTTGGAACGGTTATTAGTAGGCCAGCTTGGAAAATGGACAATCCAAACTCCTTCATGAAAACTGGCACCAGAGCTGGGTGCATAAGGAGAAACACTTCAACAAGCATGTGGCTTACCCAGACAGCGGTAAAAGGTTTAGATACTTCACCTCTGAGCTTGAACGGATTCGGTATGCCTTGACACCTGTTTTTCTCTAGCATTGCTCGGGAATAAGACGATTTCGATCAAACAGCTACATGCCAAAGATTCCGGCGACAGTTATAGGCAATCAACAACTCTTAAATGAGAGTCCACCTTACTGTGCGTAGATGCCATAGCACCCGTCGCCAAAGGAGATCAGAGGTTTGGAGATAAGTCGCAAGAAGCTCCGCGAAGAAGTTCTCGAGAGAGTGAAGTACGTCAAGACATGCGTGTTGGCAAGGGAAATCTGCCTTCTTGTTCGCACTCAGCGAGGGGTGCTAGAACCTAAGGACGTGCATGAAGTCTGCCTTTCAGTATCGAACCTGTGCAAGGAAGAAGGCTGTACAGAACCAAGCGAGTTGTGCAGCAAGGCTGCTGAAGCTGTGGGCACGGGTGATGAGGCAAAGTACCTGGATTTGTGTGCTCAAAGCTGCATGAAATGCGGTGAGTCTCGAAAGCCCACCACCCCTCAGGTCAGTGCACCTCAAAACAGGTCCACATACGTTGCTTAGCGCAAGTGCAGAAACGTTTTATACGTCTAGGTCACTGGTTAAACCAACATAGATACCCACAGCCAACGGAGGCCAACGTTGTGTACATTGCGCCTTTTGTTCCGTCCCCACCGCAGGTCGTTGAGCGAATGCTAAAACTGAGTGAACTCAGGCCGGGAGAGGTCTTCTTCGACTTAGGCGCAGGAGATGGACGAGCCGTCATAATGGCAGCCAAAGAATTCAGCGCAAGAGCTGTTGGTGTCGAACTCCGCGAAGACCTGGTAAAAAAATCCCTAAGCACGATTTACGAGCAGAGCCTGCAGGACCGCATAACCATAGTCAAGGGCGACATGTTCAGTGTGGACCTGTCCTCAGCAGATGTCATCTTCCTGTACCTGACGACGAGCGCAAACGAGAAGGTTAGGCCCAAGCTGGATTCTGAGCTTAAAAGTGGTGTTCGCATAGTCTCTCATGATTATGAGATCGTAGGATGGAAACCCATCAAGGTTGAGAATTTCTGCGAAAACCAAACATTAGGTTATCCCTCGCACACGATATACCTCTACAAGAAAGCTTAGTCACAGTGAAAACATGTCCCTCAAGTCCTTCAAGACTTCTTTCAGAGTCACGTGGGCAGACACTGATGCAGCGCAAGTCGTGCACTATTCCAACTATTTCAGATTTTTCGAAAGAGTCGAAGAAGAATTTTATAGACACTTGGGCTTCACGTTCATGGATACTGCAAAAAGAGACTTATGGTTTCCGCGAGTCGAAGCCTTCTGCCAATACAAGAAACCAGCCCGATTCAACGACCTGCTAGAAGTAGAGTTAACGGTGGAAGCGCTCAAGGAGAAATCAATGAAATACGGCTTCAAGATCACCAACATGGAAACGTCAGTTCTGCTGGCAACTGGTTACATAGTGCTAGTTGTAGCCGACAAACAGACGGGAAAAGCTACACAAATCCCAAACGATATCGTAGAAAAACTGCGCCCTTACTACAAGTAAACTTAATAACTGATTGTCGGCTTCTGCCACTTAGAGTGACTAGCTTGATTCAGTTTGTTCCATGGCGCCACGTAGCAAGTTGGGCGTGTATCTCATGCGGCGAATGCTGTAGACTCTACAGTGTAGTCATAAACTTTCATGAGTGGCTCAAAATCGTCAAGAGCTATGGCGCCGAACAAACTGCACCGGGCTTGGATAAGCTGTTTTTGAAGCGTAGAAGCGACGGTTCTTGCGTTTTCCTCCAAAGCTATTCAAGTATTCACGCCTGCGGTTTGCAATGCATGAAGCCCAAAGCTTGTCAGCTTTGGCCCTTCAAGGTTCAGACTAAACCCGTTTATGGTTTTGCCGATGAGGCATCTTATGACTACGGTGGAAAACGAGTATATGCGTACGTGGATCCTATGTGCAACGGGGTCAGGTATGGTTCTCCAACGTGGGAGTTTGCTCATCGGACTCTAAGAGAGTTCGTAGAAGTTGCCATGGGACTCTGCAATGTGCAATCTAGAACAACTGGAAATGCAGGGCGTCTTTCCCCAAATCTTGGTTTTGGATTGTTCGATGGGCGGAGCGGCTTCTGGAGGACATAGCGGTTTTTCTATATACGCTCTTGAGGCTGATGCTTGACACTTGAATGCAGTTGAAAACGAGGAAATCGTGAAGACCATGAAAGCTGTGGAACTATCAGATCTGGCAACCAGCAGGAACAACCAATGAGAAAGAGTCTCACTGGTCTTTCAATATGGGAAAATGGTTTTCAGCAGAAGCAATCTACTGAACGATTATAAGCATGAAGAGCCCTAGGACAAAAGCCCAGTCCTCGCAAGGCCACGGTAAGTCTATGACGAATCCCAAAGTTGGCTTGTCAATGCTCTATTGTCTAGGTCAGCCGTTCAAAAAGACGATTGACGAGATCCCCAAAGCAGAAACCAAATACATAGAGATCGTTGACGATGGTACTCACGCCTTGAACAAACAGCGAGTCTCAATGTTGAAAGACTTAGGTGGATCTTATGACCTGAGATACACTGTGCACGCACCCTTTGCAGGGGTGAACATTGCCTTACCATCAAAACCACTTCTGAACGCAATTCTGCGAAGACTGAAACAGTCTATTATCAATACAAGCGTGCTGAATGCTCAATCTTGGGTATTTCATCCGGGGATGAAAACGGGGATAAGCATGTTCTATCCAGGCATGGATTGGGTCAGGAACCTGGAAAATGTGAAATTGCTTGTCAAATTTGCACGTGATCATAGTGTTGAACCCATTCTGGAGAACGTGATAGAGCCATTTCTTATGAAGAACGTTGATGATTTCAAACGATTCCACAATGAATCTGACGAAGATGTAAGGATGGTTTTAGACACAGGACACGCCAACATAAGCGGGGGCACAGAGAATTTTCTAATGGAGTTTTCAGACAAGATTGTGCACATACATGCCCATGACAATGACGGAAAAAGAGATCAGCATCTTGGACTAGGCCGAGGAACGGTCAACTGGAAGAATTTTGCAGATCTGGTTAAGAAGATTCCTGGAGATTGCATAATAACCGCTGAATCGGTCGAATATATCAAGGAAAGTCTGGAAAAGATCAAAAGCATGATAGTTTGATGCTCGGCAACTGTCGGCCCATTATCGTGCGCTTTTCGATTCTCTCTTGCCAGCTTCTTTTCCCTCTGTTGAATTCGACAAGGGTATTTCCACCTCCAAGAAGTCTTCGGCTACTTGGGTGTTCCTGAAAATCTTCTTTGCCTGTTTTAGCAGCTTGTTAGCATCGTCATATCTTGCGCTGATATGTGTTAGAACAAGCTGTTTTGCCTTAGCCCTCTTTGCGTTTCTTGCTGCTTGGTTAGGTGTTGAGTGTCCGTCTTCTTTGGCTCTTTCCACCATTTCATCGTCTAGAGTGGAATCGTGAATGATAAGGTCAGCGCCTGATGCGAATTTCGTGAGCTTTTTGAACGGTCGGGTGTCTCCGGTGTAAACGATTTTTCTGCCGGTCCTCAGTGGTCCGCTGACTTGCGTGGGTTTTATAATACGTCTATCGGGCAGTCTTACATTCTGGCCATGTTGAAGTTTAGACCATAAGATGCCTTCGGGAACACTCAGCGCTCTTGCCTTTTCAGGATAGAATCTTCCAGGTCTGGCCTTTTCTATGAACGCATATGCAAAGCTCGGAATAACATGATTGGCCCAAGCGGCTTCGACCGCGTACTCTTTTTCTTCACAGACAACGCCTTCGTTTCCGATTTCGTGAATTTCAACTGGAAAAGTCAGCACAAACTGCACAGTCTCTTTAATGCCTTCTAGGAATCGCGTTATCCCAAATGGTCCGTAAACGTCAAGCTTTCGTTCTCGGTCAAGCAAGGCCATGGTCTGCAGAAGCCCGGGCAAGCCTAGAATGTGATCGCCGTGCATGTGCGTTATGAATATCTTCATCTTTTTGTGAAAACCGACCTTAGCTTTCACCATTTGTCGTTGGACGCCTTCGCCGCAGTCAAACATTAGTTGCTCGCCTTCTCGCCTTACTATAATGGATGGCAGGCTCCTTTTCGGTGTGGGAACGCTTCCGCTTGTGCCTAGGAAGACTATTTGGAGGCTCATCAGATTCTCACGTCTTTTCGAACAGTGCTATTTCTCTCGTTAAGGTTCTGTGAACATAGACGAAGTGCGACTCTAAGTGCTTATACCCTAAGGATGTGCCTATCTGAGCTATGTTTAATGTTTTTGGCGAAGCAATGCAGACCCTTTGTCCTTTTCCTAAAAGCCTAGTCGCAGCATCTAAGACCTCCTCAACGATCTGACTGGTCGCCCGTTTCAACGTGATTGTAGATCTTCCGTAAGGTGGATCAGTCACAACACAATCAACATTGCTGAGCGGTGGATTACTTGCATCAGAGATAATCATCCCATCAGACTCAATCCGAAAATAGTTCAGGTTCTGAATGGCACCATTAATCATGCGTCTTTGAACATCTGAGCCCAAAACGCGACAGTGAATAATCCCAGCTTCTATGAGTATGCTTCCAGTTCCGCAAAAAGGGTCAAACACCAAATCTTCTGCTCTCACCCTTGTCAAGTTCACCATGCACCTTGCAAGTTTCGAAGGCATTGCTGAAGGATGAAAGAATGGTTTCTTCCTTGCTCGTCTTTCTACGAAAGGTTTGGCAGGGATCTCAGCAAGTTTCAAGCCGAAGACGAAATTCTCGCCTGTGAGAACTCCGAAAAAAGTCTTGGCTGGGCTTCTTAAATTCACTTTTGCATTAGGATTTTGCTCCAGTAAAAGCTCGCCGATTCTTCTCTCAAGATCCATAGAGTTCAATTCAGAAGCGTAGGTTCTTACGCGTCTGATGCGAGCGGCGAATGTCTCTGTATCTTTAAGGACTCCGCGCATATTTTCAGATTGCATTGACTCAACTATACTGGTCTCTTTGTTCTCGGACTTAAGCAACTCGAGTCCGCAAAACCTCGTAAATGCTGATCTGCGTCTGATCGCTTCAACGCATGCAGGATCAGCTTCAATCCTTAGAACCTGATCAAGCTTCTCCAAAACCTCATATTTGAAGCCTTCCGCTTCAAGAATAGCCTTCAACTCAGATACTGGGAGATCTTCATGTTCGCCTGAAAGAAAGAAAAAAAGCTTAGCCACGCTTGTGCTCCTTTTCAGGCTAATGCTTTGCTTACTAAAGGAGCGATTGAAACCCTGCTCACTGGGCTTGGAACGCAGTCCGTGCCAATTATTCCGTCAGCTCCGCTTTCCAAGATCTTCTTCTGGGAATCTCCCATCAGCAGGGCATGGACGCAGGCAGCGTAGACTTTTCTGGCGCCTTGGTCTTTTGCGAGTTTCACCGCTTTGGCCATTGTTCCTCCGCTGCTTATTATGTCGTCAAATACTATCACGTCTCTATTCTGAATCGGCAACTGCTTGTCTTCAAGTGTGACGTTTCCTGTCTGTACATCTCTCTTGGTTGAAACGTAGTCATAACCGCCTTTCAGTATGCTGTCTGCTTCAGCCGCCACGCTCAAGGCTTTTTTGCCAAGAGACAATGAAACAGGCTTTTCAACCAGCCTGTTCGTCTTGAAGTATTCTGCTAAGATGGGAATCGCTGATAAATCATCTATGTGGATGCTGAAGGTTTTCAATGGACTCGGATTGTGAGCATTTACGGTTATTATCCTGTTTACTCCGCATTTCTCAAGCAGTTTCACGATAGTTTTTATGCTGAAGGCTTCGCCGGGCAGAAATCTCTTGTCTTGACGGCTATAAGCAAAATATGGTACAACTGCTGTTATGCTTCGAGCTTTCATGTCCAAAGCATTGTCAGCCATCAGCAATAGCTGTAATATTTTTTGATCCTGAGGTGGACTCGTTGTCTGCACTATCACGACATCGTCGTCTTGCAGAGACTCTGCTTCATACCGCAAGTAGGATTCGCCGTCTGGGAAAGTCTTGAAAAACACAGGGACGGTTTCTGCGCCCAAGAGTTCAGCTATCGACTCTCCAAGCTCCTTTGAGGCTGGTCCAGGAATGATCTTCATTCTCTCGCCGAGTCTTGAATGCGTTTGCTGCGGCTTTTAGATTTTTCCAGATGCGTTGTATTGATCCAATAGCTCTTTTGCCCTGTCGACGCGAATCTTGCGTTCTTTGATCATCTTGTTTGCGACGAGTTCGATTAGGTCGCCTGTTGCGCCGGCAGCGATGGCAATGTTCTTTGCATGCAGCGACATGTGACCACGCTGAATCCCTTCGCTGGCCAAAGCCCTAAGTGCTCCTAGGTTTTGTGCCAGTCCGACTGCCGCTGAAATCTCGGCAAGTTCGTTGGCGGTCTTCACACCTAGGATTTTTAGGGTCACTCTAGATGTTGGATGTGTCTGCATCGCGCCGCCGACGAGACCCACGGCCATCGGTAGCTCTATTGAGCCTGCCAAGTCGCCATCTTCGTTTTTCTCCCAAGTCGAGAGCGATGTATAATGGCCATTCTTAACTGCATATGCATGAGCCCCTGCCTCTATTGCGCGGTGGTCATTGCAGGTAGCTATCATGACCGCTACTATGCCGTTCAAGATGCCCTTGTTATGGGTTGCTGCTCTGTACGGGTCTGCTTCTGCAAAGGCGTAAGCGTTCACAATTCCGTCAACCACTTCCTCTCCTCCTACCGATTCTTTAGGCACCATGCAGAAGGCTCTTGCCAAACGCTTCGTGGCTAAATTAGAAATTATGCGTAAGTAAACGCGCCCGCCTGTGACCCGTTCAATCATGGGAGCCACAGCCTCAGCCATCGTGTTAACCGCGTTCGCCCCCATCACGTCGCGACAATCTACATGCAACTCAGTGATCAGCATCGATCCCTGAGTCGTTTGAATTACCTTGGCGTCTAAGTCCTTTGCCCCGCCACCAACAGAAATCAGCACCGGGTCCTGTTCGTTCGCTTTCTTCAGGATTTCATCTTTTGTCTCCAAAACGCGCATCTTTGCTGCATACGGATCTTCGATGCCTACTGTTTGTATCTGCCCAATCATGATAGGTGGCGTACTGCTTGTGTGGAATCCTCCGCCGTCGCGAGCCATTTTCGCCGCGTAACTTGCAGCAGCGACAACCGAAGGTTCTTCAATTGCCATCGGTATCAAGTAGTCACGTTTGTTTATGAGGAAGTTGACGGCTATTCCAAGCGGGACCGGGAAGGCGCCGACAACATTTTCTATCATTCGGTCAGCCAAGTCGAATGGAAGAGAGCCAGTGTTCTCTAGCAACTTGCATTCTTCGTCAGTCAAATCCGCAAATTCCTTGACCGTTCGTAAGCGTTCTTTTGGACTGAGCTTGTAGAAACTGGGAATTGAAGAAGACTTGCTCATTGATTATTCACCATAATCTCTTACTATCGGACGGCGGGAAAATAAAAAGGCTTCTGGAGTTTGAGAACTCTACGTGAATTCGAAGGTAATTGTGTAAAGCGTGTACGTAGTGGTGCCTGGAATTCTCATCCTCAGATAGGCTTGAAGAATCGTCGTTCCATCAGGAGAGTTTTCGATCAGGTTCATTACACCTATGTATATCGTAGAACTGCTCGCTAAGTTATAGTAACTGTCCGCTTGGTTCAAGCTCACGTTGTCAACTGAAATCTGGACGCTTGAAGTAGAGTTGTCGTGCAAGATTATTGTAGCATTGACTCGAACAGCATTCGTAGCATTAAAGCAGTCCAGTTTGACTTCCCAATTGCTTAAGTCATTGTTTATGATGTTGAGAGAATAGTTGTATGTCAGCGCGGAAGAGTCCGCGTTGATAGCGATCCTTGCGCTCGTACGGTTTTCATATATCGTGCTTGTCTTGTTTGCACCATCCCCAAGAATTACTGTTGGAATCTCACAGCTGAAGTTGGAGTTCAAATTGATCAAATCATAGACGTTTCCAAACGCGTTTTTGCAGGCATAACTCAGCAGTAATGACAGAGCTATCGCTAACAAAACGTAGCCTAACTTTGCCTTTTCGTTAGTTTTTCTCATTTTATAGCCTCTAAAGGGGAAAAGAAAAGAGAGAGTATAAAAATCTCTCTAAGATACTGGCACTTGTATCTTCAAATTGACTGTCACCGAATTAGAGGTCGTCGCCGCAGCGTTCCATGTGATTTCCCACTGGAATCTCCACAGGTTATTTTCTGGTATTGACAGCCCTGTCAAGTCGCTTCCCTGAGCTCCTGCATTCCAGACTGTCAAGTTCCCTGTCCACGCACTTGTATTTAGGCTGTACAATCGAACGTATATTGAATCTAGATAGCTTGTGTTTCCTGTCACGGAGGAGATCGTCAAGTTGAATGGCCCGGCGCTTGCACCTGTATTATTGAGCCTAACTGGGTCGGCGTATATTCTTGTTCCATTCGGTGGACCCTTCAATTGGGTTAGGGTAGCAGTCACACCGTTAATCTGCGTTCCAGCGCTAGAAGCATCGTCTCCGTCTAGCCATGCTAATGACATTCCTTGAACCCCGACTGTGCCGTTCAGGTTCATGTAGTCATAGATCGTTGCGCTTACCGTTGCGATCAAGATCGATGATATCAGCAGAACTATCAGTTTCATGCTTTTCTTATAGTTTATTTGCATTCTGTTATTTCACCTCCTTCTTTCGCTTTCTTTCTTTTAGGCTGTCCGTCCACATTCTGGCGAAGATGTAGAGACTTATGCCTAGGACGACGACGCAGGCTGCTGCCAGGGCTACAGCAGAACCCACAAAGGCAACACCTCCCCACGTTGGCTTGATGGCGGCGTAAGCGGTTGCGCTTATGATGGCGGCTCCTGCGCCGATTGCGATGTACCACCATTTGGGCTTGAAGAAGACGTACGTGCCGAACCCCACTACAAATGTGTCGAAGGCAACTACGCCTATGAAGGTGGCTTCCCATGACATTTGTGGAAACATTAGAAGTGGATGTACGGCTATTTCGGCATAGTTGGCCAAGAACAGTGCAGATATGGCTAGTGCTGGAAAAGTCATTGTGAGCATTAGAACCTTCGCATAGTTCAAGAGTTTCTTGGTTATTCCAATGTATGCGTTGATTGCAATGATGTTTCCGAGAGCAATGACCAGATACATGAAGCTGTACCAGAAACGCATGTACTCGCCGAAAAGAGTCATGAACTCTTTGCTAGCAAGCAGGTTTCCGAAGCCTACTAGGGCTCCTACTTGATATAAGTACGGTAATTGCCACGGAAAGTGCTTGTCTAGCAAGCAGGTCAGCAAGCTTATGGCTAGAAAGAGGTCTATGCCCAGCAATAGAAAGAACTCTGGCTGCAGTGGGGGAGCCAACGTCGGTACCGTGGTGAAAAAGTCTGGTATCTTGTTATTTAAGAGATATGAATTAAGAATCAGAATTGAAATTCTACGGTGAGGGCTATGAAAAGGGCAACAGGAGTTACACCGAGGAGTTTAAAGAACATTCTCTGGCCCGAACCATTCACTTGGACAAGTTCTTCGTTGGCTATCTCTTCGGCAGTGCCGTAGCGGGAATACCGAAGCGTCTTCGAATCTCCAAGGCTAAGGCTTCAGCGTGGCCAACTCGGAAGTTGTCGGTGATTACAAGCCCAGGTCTTGAGCGTCTCACGTATTCAAGTAGCCCATCAAAATCGGAGTGATCACTCAGAGCCAAAATGTACTCTTTGTCAGATTTCTGGCGAATAGGTTCATCGAATTCCCATCCGCTCACGTATATTCGAAAGTTGTTTCTTCCCACCGTTCCTGCGGTGTTCATATGGTAGAAGGCTACGCATGGCGCATTCTTCTCGAGCAGTCCTCGCCCTTCGTATTCGTCGGACAAGAACAATCGTCCCAGGCGCATGCCATGCTTTTCGCAGACTTTGGAAACGTTAAAAGTCTTCTCGGACATCACGAAAGGCACGCTGACGCCTGCTGTGTGGAGGATCTGCATCACTTCCTGCAGTTTGCCGTGATAGCCAAAAATGTATACACTTCCCTGTCTCAGACCTTTTTCCACAAGGGAGATAAGAAGGTCTTTCAGATCTGTGTGGAAGGATCGTCTGCAGGCTGGGCTTCCGTACGTGGCTTCCATTACGAGTACGTCGGCTTCCAGAACAGGAGTATCATCGATTCTGAAGTCGCCTGTGAAAGCGATGCGCTTTCCCTCGGCATCATCGACAAGAACTTGAGCTGCTCCCAATATGTGGTCTGCCTTGAAGAACGTTATGCCCTCTTCTTCATATTGAATAGTCTTGCCGTAGTCGACAGTTTCCACATAACCGCCCATTAGAAGAAGAGGGCTGCGGATTACGTCAATAAGGTCTTTTGTGGCTTGTGTCATCAAAATCCTTTCGCATGTCTTCAGGCTTTTTTGCAGTCCTTCCATGTGGTCTGCGTGGGCATGAGTGACAACCCTTAACGGCTTGTTACCATCGTAGGCGTCGCATGCAATGTTCTTGCCGAGGA
>Ga0315279_10001961_pt1 | contig 32416 bp, 29 predicted proteins | sample YL17G06_20_MG_FD_203694 | JGI IMG/M metagenome (GOLD analysis project Ga0315279, IMG submission 203694) | Sediment microbial communities from Yellowstone Lake, YNP, Wyoming, USA - YL17G06_20 | ecosystem: Environmental > Aquatic > Freshwater > Lake > Sediment | place: USA: Wyoming | collected...
TCTCAGTGAGAACACCAGGGGTGTTGGTCACCGGGATGCCGAGTTGTGTCGCGGACGACACATCAATACTGTCATATCCGACTCCATAATTGGCAATCCCTCGAAGATTTGGATTGGCCATTATCACTTTTCTCGGAACAAGCTGGGTTCCCCTCGGAATCAAGACATCGGCATTCCTTACACCTTCTATCAGCTCTTTAAGAGTCGGAAGTTCACCTCTAAGCCCATGAAGGAAAACAACCTCTGCCTTTGACTTCCTCAGCGCTTCTTTCCCAATTTCGGGCATAGCCCACGGGACAAGAATCCTTTGAGACATAACGGCTCCTTTCTTTACCTTAGCGTTGATAAACTTTTGACGATACGGACATGGGCAAGCCGTTCGGAGAGGCTTCGAGGCGAACCTTTGGCCGAATCGGCACTCTCGCCCCCTTCGCCTGCTGGAATTCACTTGGGGTGATGTCCTCCGATACCCTTAAATTCTCAAAACAACCGCCTTTCGAAGCCTTGAAGTGCGGTTTGCCCGTGTCCGTTTTGCAACTGTCAGGTTTACACACCCCGTATATGGATCAATCTCATCCGTCCTTACCAGTTGGCGAATCCCTTAGTGACGGCTTCTTGAAAAACCTTAGGATCTCTATATACCAACTCGATGACAGCTCCATTGGGTTCCCTCAGGAAAACCAAACGAATCCCACGGGTTGGTTCGAACGGTTCACCGAGGAAATCCACTCCCTTAGCCTGAAGATTTTTATAAGCAGATTCGAAATCATCAGTTTTGATCCCGATATGATGGAAACCAAAGTGCTTCATGGGCTCCGCAGGCTCCGATGCCGGACCCATCTCCATGAGCTCAAGCATGCTGTCCCCAATACGAAGAAAAACGATCCTCCTCGACTTGTCCGGCTCTCGCCTCAGAATCACCTCCGCATCAAACATTTGTCGAAAATAATCGATAGAAGTTTCAAGATTCCGACACCGGATGCTGACATGTTCGATTGAATAGGACATCGATTATCCTCCTTTCCTGCATATCCCAAATTTCGCCTTATGATAACAAAGATTAGATTTTTTGCACAATTATTTCTACCTTTAAACCTTAACGTTTCAATAAAACACCAAAACAGACTCGGCAGGGACATTGTAAGAGCCTTGTACCTGCCTGCGCGTAGCCGCTTCGGCGAAGGCAGGGCGGAACCTTTTGAGTGTCAAGCACTACGGTCCACCAACTTTGCTGGAGTTTACTTTTGGTGAAATCCTCTATGACCCATTCAATTCCAATAAAACCCGCATGACAAGGGTCTGGAAGTGTTCCCGGCGGGTCTGCTTAACTGTAAGGTAAATCTGATCTATTTTAATTGACGATTCCATCTTAATTCTGGTATTAAATAGAAAATAACTTTCAAATCCCCCCACCCCCCCTTTACTAAAGGGGGGCGAGGGGGGATTAGAGGAGGAAAGTCATGCCGAAGGGGTACAATGGAAAGATATTAAGGGTCGATTTAGAAAGAGAATCCATCCGTGTAGAGGAACCTCAAGAAATTTTATACTGCCGCTATCTTGGAGGAGGAACCCTTGCCTTATATTATCTCCTGAAAGAATTGAAACCAAAGTCGGATCCCCTGGGACCTGAAAATGTCCTGATATTTGCGGGATCGGTGATCTCTGGAACACCCGCTGCCGGGTTGAGTCGCTTTTCTGTGGCAGCGAAATCCCCTTTAACCGGTGCTTTTGGAGAAGCAGAGGCAGGAGGTTGGTGGATCCCGGAATTAAAATTTGCTGGATTCGATGCTATTGTCATCAAGGGAAGGGCAAACAGGCCTGTCTACCTCTGGATCCATGATGGTGAAGCTGAAATTCGTGATGCCAGCCAACTTTGGGGAAAGTATTCCAAAGAGACCCAGGAAGAGATCCGAAAGGAACTGGGAGACGAAAGGATTCGGATTGCCTTGATCGGACCGGCTGGCGAAAAGTTGGTGAGGGTTTCCTGTATTCTCAACGAGCTCAAACATGCCAATGGTAGGACAGGATTGGGCGCAGTGATGGGATCGAAAAACCTCAAGGCCATTGCCGTGAGGGGAAAAAAGAGGATGGAAGTGGCCGATGAGGAGGCCGTCAGGAGGCTGACCAAGTGGCTCAAGGATACATATGAGGAACCCTATTTCAGCATTGGGAATTTAGGAACATCTCGTGTCACCACCATGTTGAGCGAACAAGGGATCCTACCTACCCTCAATTTCCGGGAAGGTTCTTTTGCTGAAGCCGATGTCATCAGCGGCGAGACCATGTCAAAAACCATTTTGGTCCGACGGGGGACATGTTATGGATGCTTCGTTCGATGTAAACGGGAGGTTCAAGTAGGCGAGCCATACTTTGTGGAACCCATCTATGGAGGGCCGGAGTACGAAACCGTGGCGGCCTTTGGCTCCATGTGTGGCATTGCCGATTTAAAGGCGATCTCAAAGGCCAATCAGCTCTGCAATGCCTATGGTCTGGATACGATCTCAATGGGTGGTCTGATCTCCTTCGCCATGGAATGTTACGAGAAGGGTATCCTCACCAAAGGCGACACGGGTGGCCTTGAGCTCCGGTTTGGCAATGTGGAAGCTATGATGAGAATGCTGGAAATGATTGGAAAACGCGAGGGCCTCGGAGATACTCTTGCAGAGGGAATCTGTCCGGCGGCAGAGAAATTTGGAAAAGGGGCAGAACGTTTTGCCATGCATGTGAAGGGAATGCCCGTTCCCTTTCATGAACCGAGGGGAAAAGTGGGGGTTGGCCTTGGCTACGCTGTCTCTGCAACCGGTCCTGACCATATGGAATATCCCCATGATCCTTTTTGGGCAACCGAGGCAGGCATTGCCCTGCTCAGACCTTTGGGAATCTTCGAACCTGTCGATGTTTTTGACTTAGGACCTCAAAAGATTAGGATCTTCGTGTACCTCCAGCAATACTGGAATCTGCTCAATTCCCTCGGAATCTGTGCATTTACAGCTAAGCCTATGGGACCTCAAACCCTCAACGGGATCGTGGATTATGTGAAAGCGGTAACAGGATGGGAAACGAGCCTTTTTGATCTTCTCAAAGTGGCTGAAAGGCATGCCAACATGGCCAGGATATTCAATCTCCGGGAGGGGTTGACGGCCCGAGACGACACCCTTCCTGATCGCTTCTTCCAACCCATGGAAGGAGGGACTTTAAAAGGAAAAAAGATTGACAAAGAACAATTTTCCAAAGCAATAGAAACTTACTATGAGATGATGGGCTGGGATCCAGAAAGCGGGGTTCCGAGGAGGGGGAAACTTGCCGAGCTCGATCTTGACTGGCTCACCTAATTGTCATAGGGGTCAGGTCTTTAATCTTGGTATTGGGATCAAAAGAATCATTGAATAATGGGGCTAATTCTAAAACATCAAAATACAAGGCCTAACCCCTCAACTGTTTTGCAAGAAAGCAGCTTAGTCAAGGATAAAGATTCGACCCCAAAATTTTCGTTTTTCATATATTCAACTCATTCAAAAACAAATTCTTATCAAATTTCTCCTTTTCAATGTAGTGATTCAACTTGACATCACTCATATATTTGTTAAACTCGTTCAAGATGAAAGGGATCAGGTTAAAAACGAAGAGAATCGAGACGGATGTTTTGTGCATCGGTGGGGGCATTGCGGGTTTGATGGCTGCCATCAGGGCAGCGGAATGTGGCAGCAGGGTATTGGTCGTTGAAAAGGCAAATACGCTCTACAGCGGCTCCGGTGGGCTTGGGAATGACCATTTCATGTGCTACATCCCTGAGGTTCATGGCCCGGATGTCGAGCCGATGATCGACGAATTCCAGCGTGGACAACAAGGGGGATTAAGAAATCGCTCTTTTATCAGGACATGGCTTGAAAATTCCTTTGAGACCGTGAAGCTATGGGATAACTGGGGCATCCCTATGAAGTACAAGGGGCAGTATGAATTTGCAGGCCATGCCTTGCCTGGGTATATTCTGATGAATCTCCATTATGCCGGAGCCAATCAGAAGAAGATCCTCACTCAGCAAGCACTCAAAAGGAAGGTAACGATACTCAACAGGGTGATGTGCTTCAACCTGTTCTACGATGAAGGTGGAGTGTGTGGAGCCATAGGGATTAATACAAGGGAAGATGAGATTTTTATCATTCGATCCAAAAGTGTTGTGTTGGGGACAGGGTCGGTGATGAGGTTGTACCCAGCCTCAACACCGGCATGGATGTTCAACACACGTCTCTCTCCGGTCTGTGTAGGGGATGGCCGAACCATGGCCTTTCGGGCAGGTGCAGAACTGGCAAGCATAGAGATCCCTCTGATCCGGTGCGGCCCTAAGTATTTTGCGAGGGCTGGGAAAGCAACCTGGGCAGGGGTCTTAAGAGACCCTTCAGGCAAACCTGTTGGGCCATTTGTGACCAAACCTGACAATAAGTATGGAGATCCTGTTGTCGATATTTATCAGGACATATTTATCGACTTTAAGAAATCTGGGAAAGGTCCTGTCTATATGGATTGTCATGGCCTTTCGGATGAAGAATTTAAATATATGCTCCACTGGATGAGAAATGAAGGGAATATTTCTCTCTTGAACTACTTGAAGGAGGAAAGGATCGACATCAGTAAAGACCCCATCGAATTCTGGACCTATGAATATGAACTCTTCCCGAGAGGAGGAATTTACTATAACGAACGGGCAGAGACTTCAATCAGTGGCCTCTATGCTGCTGGCGATGAATTCTTTGGCGGTATCTCAGGTGCAGCCGTATTCGGCTGGATCGCTGGGGAGAATGGTGCGGCTTATGCGAGGAGCCACGATTTCATAGAGTCGAGCGTCGAAACGCAGTCAAAGGAGAATGAGCCGCTATTCTCAGAGCTACGGAATAGAATGGAAGGGCCGGACTGGAAGGAGACGAACATCGCCCTTCAGCAGATCATGTGGGATTATGCAGGCCTCGTTCGCTCAGAAACTCTGCTTGAGGCAGGACAACGAGCCTTGTTGAGGCTGAAGAAGAAGGCTGAGAAGTCAATGATTGCCAGAAATTCCCATGAGCTGATGCGATGCCTTGAAGTTCTCAATATGATTGAAATCGGAGAACTTATATTCACGACGGCGAGAGAAAGGAAGGAGACGAGGGGTAAGCACATCCGAGTAGATTACCCTTTTACCAATCCTTTGTTAGAGAAGTTGCTTGTAGTGAAGAAGACGGAGAAGGGGCCTGTCCTCGAGTGGAGGCAAGCAAGGAAGTAGGAGAAATGCCACCTGTCATCGTGAGCAAGAGATGTAAACGCTGTGGTCAATGTGCAGAGGCTTGTCAGTGCGACGTCTTTTTCGGTTCAAAAAAGACTGAAGTGCCGCAGATCACCTATCCGGAGGAGTGCTGGCACTGTAATGCCTGTGTTGAGGCTTGCCCAACGAAAGGAGCGATTAAGCTGAGAATTCCGCTTCCAATGATGATCCTCTACAAAGAGGCAAAAATGAGAAAGGAGGGAGAAAAATGAAACGAACGAAGTCAATACTCTCTATTATTGGTCCATTGGCTTTAATAATCATCTTTTTTATCTTACCCGCATCTGCAGCTGAACTCATTCCTCTTTATACTCCTCCTGTGGGTGGGACGGCCTATGTCCTCGGAGCAGGCATTGTGAGTGTGACGAATAAGTATCTTACCGATGCTCACCTTGTCCATGAGGCGACCACAGGGACGATGGACATGGTGAGGCGGATGATGAGCCGGGAGGCTGCGAAGAAGCCCTGCTTTGCAATCTTCGGAACTCCTGATGCCTGGAAGGCCTTTAAAGGTCTTGAGGTATATGCAAGCAAACCCTTCCCCGAGCTCCGAGCAGCCGTCTTTGTTAATGCTTCAGACATGTATCTTGTCGTTCCGGCTAAGTCTCCCATCAAATCTTTTGCCGATGTGAAGGGTAAAAGGATCGGCATCGGCGGTCCGGGCAGCACCGTTGCCACCAGCGCCCTTCTCTTCCTCGAATACTCTGGTGTGGCAAAGAATGATTTCAAACCCTATTACTACACATACAGGGAGAGCATTGAAGGAATTCAGGACGAGAGTCTCGACGGCGGCTTTGTCGGTGGCGGGTATCCCATTGCCATCTATACCGAGCTCGCCATGAGACATGATGTCCGGATCGTCCCTATAGACGAAAAGATTCTGAAGAAGGTGATGGCTGAACATCCATACTATTACGGGACTGTGGTAAAGGCAAAATCTTATAAGGGCTTGGAGCAAGACACGCTCATCTATGGGTTCACAACCGCTCTCTTCACCCTTTCGGGTGTAAGCACCGATTTCGTCTATAAACTTCTTAAGAACCTCTTCGACCACAAGGCAGACTACTACGCCATCCACCAGTCCGCAAAGGATATGACCGCAGAGGACGCGATGAAAGGTGTTCCGGTCCCCTTTCATCCGGGTGCAGAGAAGTATCTTAAAGAGATCGGTGTGATGAAATAGTGTTCGAAGGATTTGTCCAATCATGAAATCTGATCCCCAAACCGCTACTCCCACTGAGAAAAGGGGAAGGAGGTGGGGAACACGCCGTATCCTCATCTTTGTCATTGCCCTTGCAATGGCACTTTTCCATATGTATACTGCCGGTGTCCGCCAACTCCCTGGTGTTCAGCAGCGGACCATCCATCTCTCCTTCGCTCTCGCTCTCATCTTTCTCCTCTTCCCGTTTAAGGCAAAGAGCGACGAAGCAGGGGAGGTGAAAGTGGCTGACGAACACCGGCCTATCACCATCATTGATATCTCTTTTCTCATGCTCTCCTTCTTCATCGGAATCTATGTGTTTATCGAGTATGAGAACCTCAGCTTCCGTACTGGAATCCCTAATTTCCTTGACTCTTTTTGCAGCTTTTTGGCCATTCTCCTCGTTCTTGAAGCAACACGGCGGGTGATCGGCTGGGCCATTGTGATCATCTGCTTCGTCGGATTTGTATATCTCACCTTTGGTACTCATCTCCCTTTCTATTTAGCCCATACAGGCTTTACCTTTGAGCAAGTCATCAATTTTACTTTCTTCAGCACCGACGGGATTCTTGGGCCTGCCCTTGCGGTCTCGGCTACGGTGATCGTCGTTTTTATTATCTTCGGTGCATTTTTAGAGGTTTCGGGGACAGGGCCGCTCTTCATGGACACGGGCATGGCTTTGTTTGGGAAGTACAGAGGCGGACCTGCAAAAGCGGCTGTCCTGGGAAGTTGCCTCTTCGGAATGATCACGGGGAGTCAGGTAGCCAACGTCGCAGCAGTGGGTGTCTTCACCATTCCCCTTATGAAGAAGGGAGGATACCGGCCGGAGGTTGCTGCTGCCATAGAGGCTGTTGGTTCGACAGGTTCGATGATTATGCCTCCGGTCATGGGAGCAGCAGCCTTTATCATTCCTGAAATGATCGGTGGAACTTACTTAGATGTGGTGAAAGCAGCCATTATACCGGCTCTTCTTTTCTATGCAACATTATATATGGTTGTTGAGCTGCAGGCAGTCAAGTTGAGACTTCGAGGATTCCCAAGGGCTGAACTTCCTAACCTGAGAACCCTCTTCAGAGAGAAAGGACATATGCTCATTCCCATAGGAGTCCTCATCTATTTCCTTGCCATCAAGATGAGCACGCCGCCGAGGGCAGCTTTCTGGGCCGCTGTGGCCTGCATTCTGGCAAGTCAGGTGCGTCATCGGACAAGAATGGGTCTTCGACAGATTGCCTCCGCCCTCGAAAGAGGGTCGAAGGGAGCCCTCATCGTAGCTGCCTGTTGTGCTTCTGCTGGACTTATCACAGGTACGATCAGTATGGCAGGACTGGGTGAGCGTTTTTCTGATATTCTCATCACCCTGGCAGGTGGAAGTGTCATTCTCCTTCTGGTTCTGACGATGATCGCTTCCCTCATCCTTGGACTTCCCCTTCCACCTGTTACGTGTTATCTGATCCTAGCCGTCTTAGCAGCCCCTGCACTCATCAAAGCAGGTGTCCATCCGATGGCAGCCCATCTCTTCGTCTTCTTTTTTGGAACCCTCGGCAATATCAGCCCTCCTGTGGCTCCCACCTCTTTTGCTGCAGCAGGCCTGGCAGGCACAGATCCTGTGAGGACGACAAACCTTGCCTTCTGGTTCTCGTTACCTGTCTTCTTAGTTCCCTATCTCTTTGTTTACAGCACAGAGGTGCTCCTCATGGGACAGTTGGGCATGATCCTTCTCAGAGTATTCACATCTTTTATTGCAATCAGTTGTGTAGCCATTGCATTCCAGGGGCATCTCTTTCAAGCTCTAGGCTGGATTCTACGAATAGGCTTCTTAATCACAGGTCTTCTGCTGATCTACCCCTATTGGGTTACGGATATCATCGGTTATTTGCTTCTCGGAACACTCCTCGCTTTCCATGTCATAGCTACCCGAGGTCAGAAGCATATTCCATCGGCTGGACTGGCAGACTGAGGAAAGGAGGTCAATCTATGAAGGTCATCGATATTCATAATCATCTTTATCCTAAGGAATGGCTGGACTATCTCGAAGGGAGAAGAGGCTCTCCAACTATGAAACGTACAGGGCCTACCAATATGATCTTTTATTATAAAGAGGCGCGCTTGGCCACGGTGAATAGGGCAGGGCATTATGATCCAGAGGAGCGGATGAAAGACCTGGATGAATATGGAATCGATCTCCAGATCATGAGTCTCACAACACCAAGCGTGGAGCTCATACCCGTAAGAGAAGGCGTTGTCTGGGCAAAGAAGGTGAATGATTATCTCGCCACTGTCTGCGAGAAATATAGGGGCCGCCTTTCCGCCTATGCGACTTTGCCTCTTCAAGATGTGAAAGAGTCTGCAAAGGAGTTAGAGCGGGCCTACAAGGAGCTTAGTGTAAAAGGAGTTATCATTTTTTCTAATATCAAGGGAGTGCCGATCTACTCGCCTAAATTCTTACCGATCTATGAGGCGGCGGAGGCATATGAAATGCCGCTCTTTATTCATCCGGCTCCTCCTGTCACAACAGAGGCAATGAAAAACGCAAGTATGCCATTGCCGCTCTTCGGCTTCATCCTGGATACGACGATGGCGGTTACAGGATTGATTTTTCATGGCATCCTGGACAGCTTCCCTCGACTAAAGATTATCCACGCCCATCTCGGTGGCATGTTCCCCTATTTGGTCGGAAGGATTGATGATTCCTTCAAGAGCTACTCAAAGGATTATGGTTTTTCTCTTCAACAGATGCCTTCTGAGTATTATAAGAAGAATGTATATGTTGATGCGATCTCGTTCCACCTTCCTGCAATGAAATGCGCTTTGGAGTTTCTGGGGCCTGACCACATCCTTATGGGTACAGATTATGCTCATCCTATCGGAGGACCAGAGAGGGTCGTTGGTTTTATAAAGGATTTGGGTCTTCCGGAAGAGGATACTGAAAAGATTCTCTGGAAAAATGCTGTGAAGCTCTTCAAATTGGACCATTTCATCTAAGGCGAAAGGAAATGAGAAGATGAAGGAAAGTATCGTAAGAACGACGTGCGGGATATGTCAGATTGGTTGCGGAGTGTTGGCTTATGTCTCTGATGACCGAGTTCTTAGGATTGAGGGATTATTCAGATTCTCAGATTTCATTCGCTGATTCCTTCTATGCCGATCCCGATTACCCGATCGATTCCTATGTAAGCTCACGAGTCCACCAAGTTGTATATTCAACATTTCAACCAATAATCCCCGCTTTACATTCCGACTCAAAAGTAAACAGTAGTGGGTGTATTTGTTAGTCAGGGCTTTATCTGACAGCGCCTGTCAAGTCGAATGTTAGTCAGGAAACCTAATGAGAATGCATCCAGACTAATCAATGAGGAGCATTCCAATGCTCTCTGGATGTCTCTCGAAGGGAAATTTGATTGACATCCCTGCTTTCTTCAGTGTCTTCTTCACATTCACTCCCAAGGCATGCTCAGGATATCGAGCCATGGTGGGATGGGTGCACGTGGCTTCCATGTTGCACTTTGCACAGAGAGTACAGGAGCCTGCTGTTAAGGATAGGGCCAGTGTGTAACCCCGATTAAATGCCGTCTTCTCCAATTGAAGTATGGCTAAAAGGATGCGTCTCTTATCGGCACTCCACACATCAAAGAATTTATTCGTCCGTTCTCTAAGATCCGGAAGGATTTCAGGGGAACATTGATTCTTTTGAAGACTTCTGCCAACATCCTCTTCGGCTTCAGCTCCAGCCGGAAATTTAACGATGAGGACTTTTTTATACTCCTTCAACATCTTTCTGAATTCATCAGGTGTTGGCGTAAATGGAGGACAGACAAATTTTTTCCCCTAAGAGTCGCATCCTGTTCGACATTTGAGCAGCACACGATCTTCAACCACTACCTCATCAGAACTGATGATCTTTGCCTCAAGGGCTCCGAGTTTTTTAGCCTCTTCAAGTAGAAAGTCGAATTCCCTGCTCTTACTTTTCTGTTTTTGTTTGGACATCATGATCCTCCTTTTTCATTCATGAGATTGAAGAATTTTGGAGCTCAATGTCTGAAATAATATAGGTTAGTTCTTTTATCAAGCTTTTTAAGAGTCCCTAACACATGATAAATTCGTAAAAAGTCCCAAAACCGTCACTCCGGTGGAAACCGGAGTCCAGAACCAATTGAAATAACTGGATTCCGGCTTTCGCCGGAATGACGAAAAGAGGACTAAACGGACTTTTTACGAGACATTCAACACATGGACGATATGAGATTTCTGGAAAAGTCCAGAAATCTCTGTAATTGAGAGAGCGAGTAGTAGTTTTTCAGAGCTCTCGATATAAAAGCTTGACAGAATTTTCAGAATGTGTAGAATGTTGAAACAATATTTCGCATTACGAAATTCTACATTATGCCGACTCCCCAAGGATCGAAGCCAAATAATCTGGTTCAAACAATCGAGAGAACCTCCTTGATCCTTGATATATTGGGACAAAGCCCTCAAGGAATTAGCATCCGAGATCTCTCTAGCAAAATCAAACTTCCAAAAGGAACGACCCATCGTCTCCTCTCTTCTCTTGCCTATTTTGGCTATGTGCGGCAGGATTCGAAGACAAGAAACTATTTCTTAGGTTTCAAATTGGTGGAACTGGGCAACCTTCTCCTCAGCCAACTCGATCTCCGGAAAGAGGCCGAACCGTTCCTTAGAGACCTCGCAGAAAGAACACAGGAGACGGTACACATGGTCTTCCTTGACCGGGGTGAGATCGTCTATATCGATAAGGTGGAGCTCGATCATAATCCCAGCGGTCTGAGGATGGCCTCCAGAGTCGGCCTTCGAAATCCTGCCCATAGCTCTGCCGTAGGCAAGGTACTTCTGTCTCATCTGCCTGAAGAGGAACTGAATGGCCTTATTAAAGAGAAAGGCCTTCCGAAGAGAACGGAGAATACCATTACCGATCCTATCCAGTTGAAAGAACATTTAAAAGCGGTGCGAACTCAGGGATACGCCGTCGACGACGAGGAGAACGAGAAAGGGATTCGATGTGTGGCCGCCCCACTGTATAACGAGATTGGAAAAGTGGTGGCTGCGATCAGTATCTCAGCCCCCGCTTTTCGAGTCACCAAGAAGGTTATTCTGGAAAGTTTGAAAAAGGAGGTGATGGAGACGGCTTTCAAGATCTCGCAGAGATTGGGTTTCAGCGGGAACAAAACCAGGTAATCTCGTTCGAACGAACGAAAAGGTTATTAAGAAGGGAGGTGATTCCAAGTCCGGAGTTGGGAGTTCTGGGTAGTAAGTTCTTAGTTTGAAATTCGAATTTAATTCGAATTCCAAACTAAGAAAAGCAAGAAACAAGTATGAAAAGGAGGGTCTGTATGAAAAGCTTAAGACAATTTTCTATGATGGTAGCTGTGTTTATGGTTTTACTCTTAGCCATGCCGGCATTTGGCCAGCCGAAGTATGTATTAAAATTTAACCATGTGTTGGGTCAAAAAGAACCTTATCACCAGGGATTTACGAATTGGGCAAAAGCGGTTGAGGAGAAAACAAAAGGCGGTCTTAAAATTGAGGTCTTTCACAGCGCCCAGCTCGGTGTTGAAGAAGACATCATTGAGCAGATAAGGGCGGGCGCAAACATAGGCCAGAATACCGACTCAGCCCGTATGGGCAACTATGTCCCCGGGGTAGCTTGTCTGAATGGCCCGTATTTTGCTGAGAATCTTGCGGAAGTGGCAAAACTAACGAAGGCGCCAACAATAAAGGGTTTTCATGACGAGCTGGCCAATAAATATGGTATGAAAGTTCTATCTTTTAGCTGGGTCCAGGGTTACAGACATTTTTTTACAAATAAGCCAATCAGAAACCCGGAAGACTTAAAGGGGCTTCGCATCAGAACTCCTCCTGCACCCATATGGCAGGAGTCAATACGCGCCCTCGGCGCAACCCCTGTCGCTCTTGCATTTGGAGAAATGTACCCGGCTCTTCAGTCAAAAGTGATGGATGGGGTTGAGCTGGTCTATAACAACATCCCCGCCGGACGTTTCTATGAGGTTCTTAAGTACGTGACCGAGTCAAGACATATCATGCTTGTTAATTATGAGGTCATCAGCTCGAAGTGGTTTAATGCATTGCCTGCAGACTATCAAAAAATTCTTGTCGAGGAATGCGAAAAAGCTGGTATAGAAACCTCTAAGCTCATCATGGATAAGCTTGAGAAAGAAGTGAAGGCGGACCTAATAAAGAGAGGGATGATCGTGGTAGATAATGTGGATATTGCCGCTTTCAAAAAGGCTGGAGAGAAAGCGTACGAGGTTTTGAAAATTGCTGATGTAAAGAAAAAGATCTTTGATGAAATTGGAAAGAAGTAGGAATGGTGTATAAGCCGGTCCCTCTTCGGATTCGAGGGGCCGGTTTATATGGTCTGAATAACCTGTAGTCATTGCGAACGAAGTGAAGCAATCTCATGAGATTGCCACGTCGCTTAGCTCCTCGCAATGACAACCTATTGCGGTCGTTCACTTTAATGCTTTGTTACTTGATGAGATAAAAGGGTGAACCCCGTTAGAAAGTTTTCAACCTTCCAACGGGATGGCTCACATAGGGCCTTAAACCCTATGTTCGCTAAAAAACGAATAGTATCATTATCTCCACTGCAAGCAATGGGGCTTTCTAATGGGGTGAATTATGAAAAAGTTATATGGGGATGTCTGTGAGGTTGAGGCTTTTGTAGCTCGAACAACTCTCTGGGGGATGGTGATCCTCATATTTGCAGCTGGAGTTGCCAGATTATTGAAGTACCCTATTAACTGGGCGATAGATTTAAGTACATGCCTTTTTGCCTGGTCTTGCTTTTTTAGCGGTGATATTGCCTGGAGAGAAAACAAACTGATGTGCGTAAATGTATTTGTAGAATTATTCCCAGAGAAGTTTAGGCGTTATTTTGAAATGTTCAATTATATTGTTATATTGGGATTCTCAGTATACCTCATATTTTTTGGCATACAGCTTTCCTACACGAGCAGAGTAAGAACATTCCAGGGAATACCTAACTTCAGCTACACATGGGTTACTCTCAGCCTCCCGGTTGGAGCCATTTTCCTATTAATGACTGGAATTTTAAAGATAATGCATGATTTTAGACAAAATGATAAGACAAAATCAACCACCATCCCGTAAACGGAGCGGCTTGATGAGTCAAGGATTCAAGGGGTCGAGTGGTCAAGTGAAAATCCTTTCTCTATTACTCTTGAACCCCGGAACCCTTGCCCCCTGGAACCCTTTTTAATGACCTAAGGAGGATTTCTAAAATGCTGTTAGTGATGTGTGTATTTATATTATTCATTCTCACGGGAATGCCTGTGGCTTTTGGGATAGGGATATCAGGGTTTATCTTTTTTCTGCAGAACCCTAATCTGCCTATTACCATCCCCATACAGCTTACCGTTTCCCAGGCACAAAACTTTGCGTTGCTGGCTGTTCCGATGTTTATCCTTGCCGGCAACCTGATGAATGGAGCGGGTATCACTCGAAGACTCTTAGACCTGTCCAATGTTCTTGTCGGACATATGCGCGGCAGTTTGGCTCAGGTGAACGTTCTTCTATCCACTCTGATGGGAGGAGTTTCAGGTTCATGTATTGCTGATACCGCTATGGAATGCCGTATGTTAGGCCCGGAGATGATGAGGAGAGGTTATTCAAGAGGATACACGGTTGCTGTCAATGTCTGGACATCACTCATTACTCCAATCATCCCACCGGGTATTGGATTTATCCTGTACGGCACGGTTGGTCAGGTTTCCATAGGACGACTTTTTGCGGGCGGCATCGGACCAGGGATTGCGTTGACCCTCTTATATATGTTTGCAGTAGCAGTTGATGCAAGGATAAAAGGATTCGAACCCTCAAGAAAAAAATTCCCGCCGCTAAAAGAGATTGCAACGACAACCGTCAGCAGTTTTTGGGCATTAATATTCCCGTTTGTCCTGCTTTTCGGATTACGGGCAGGCCTCTTCACTCCTTCAGAAATCGGCTCTTTCGCAGTAGTCTATGCCTTTTTTGTAGGAGTATTTGCTCATAGAGAGCTTACATGGGATGGATTTAAAGAAGTAACCAGGTCGAGCACTTCGGATGTGGGTGCAGTGATGTATTTACTTGCTTTGTCAGCCATATTCACCTATGGCCTTATATGGGATAGGATTCCAGAAGTGATCGCTAATTTATTACTTGCAATCAGCGGTGATAGTCCATATATGTTGCTCTCTATTGTTGTCATATTTCTTATTATTGCTGGCATGTTTGTAGACGGCTCCGTACTGATACTGATGCTTACTCCTATATTTCTCCCAGTTGCAACAAGGGTAGGTTTTGATCCTGTACATTTTGGGCTCGTTTTCGTTTTAACCATTACGATGGGTAATATGACCCCGCCTGTGGGTTCCGCGATGTATGCAGGTTGTAGTATCTTAGAATGTTCTATACAGGATTATGTTAAAGAATCATTATCATTTTTTATAGCTTCCATAGTTTGTATTGCAATTTGTATGCTCTTCCCGAGTCTTACATTGTTTATACCAAATTTAATGTTTGGGAAGTAATTCTCCATGACGGTGCGTCACCCGCGAACGATGAAAATTACCAACGATTATCCTCCCCCTTGACGGGGGAGGACTGAGGTGGGGGTGGACGTGCATCTTCCCCCCTCGCCCCCCTTTAGTCTCCGACCCAGAGCGGTCTCTGACCCGGAGGGAAAAGGGGGGTTGGGGGGGATTTGAAAGTTATTTTATAGGTAATTCGGGGTAAGAAATGAAGCTCAAGAATCGAGTGGCCATCGTCACAGGAGCGGCAAGAGGGATTGGAAAGGCCATTGCTCTCGCCTTCATCAGGGAAGGGGCAAAGGTCGCCATCATCGATTCGGATGAAGAGAGATTGGAGATACTTAAGAAGGAAATTAATAAAGAAAATAAGGAGGCCATGACCATCTTCTGTGACATAACGAAAAGTTCCGAAGTGAATGGGATGGTGGATCAGGTTCGCAAGAGATTTGGTCGAATCGATATCCTGGTCAACAATGCTGGAATCATCAGAAGGGGAACGATTGAAACGGTGACTGAAGAGGACTGGGATCGGGTCATCGAAGTCAATCTAAAGGGGACATTTAACTGCTGTAAGGCTGTGGTAGGGATCATGAAGCTGCAAGGCTATGGGAAAATTATAAATGTTTCTTCCATTGCGGGGAAGATGGGAGATATCACTTCGGCCCCAGGATATGGACCATCAAAAGCTGGTATCGATGCCCTTACCAAAACCTTGGCAAGGCAATTGGCCCAATATGGTATCAATGTCAACGCCGTATCCCCCCATGCCATTGAGACCGAGATGAGTGCCCAATGGTCAGAGGAAAGGAGAAAGGAGATTGTCGCTTCCATTCCCCTCGGCCGTCTTGGAAAACCAGAGGATGTGGCAGAGGCTGTTCTGTTCTTGGCCTCCGATGAGGCATCCTTCATCACTGGTGAAATCCTGGATGTGAATGGCGGAGCGTTGATGGACTGATTGAAAAACAATGAACAATGGACGATGGACGACGAATGATATACAATGAACCATGAACCATAAAGCGCCGGAATATAAAATTCCTTTTCGCTCGTTGATAGTTCATCGTTTATCTTTCTTCGTTCATTGTCCACAGTTCATCGTTCATCGTTAAAAAGGAGTAATTTTTGGACAGGGATGAGATCATTGTAGGGATTGTAATCTTCCTTTTCGGAGGAATGACTACCCTTCTTTCCTTGAGAATGCCCATTGGAACCTTCCGAATAGCGGGAACCGGGATGTTTCCTCTGATTTTGGGAATACTCCTCATGTTCTTATCAGGCGTCTTCATTTTAAAAATTTTCTTTCAGGGTCAGAAAGCACAGGTAAAAAAAGAAGCCCCCATTGAATCTTCAGAGTCTCCAATACAATTGATCCTTTTTCTGGGAACAATGGTTTTAGCTACCCTGTTTTTCAATCGATTGGGATATCCGCTCGTTTCCTTTCTTTTGATGCTGGGTCTCTTGAGGATCCTGGGGATGAAACGGTGGGGTCTCAACATCCTGATATCTGTGGTGACGGCTGTTGGTTGCTATTTTTTATTCGTCAGGTGGCTTGCCATCCCTATGCCAAAGGGATGGATAGGGATATAAATAAATTGCAGGCTGAGATTAAGGTTAAGGTTGAGACAAAGCAAAGGCCAAACCAAGGGCTGAGGTTAAGGTTAAGACTGGTCGGTGTCGAATAGATGGTTGAATCACTTCAACATTTAATCAATGGTTTTGGAATCGCCGGAACGGTTCAAAACCTTCTTTATTGTCTGATCGGTTGTATCGTAGGGACCATCATCGGCGTGCTCCCTGGAATCGGACCGATCGCTGGAATCGCCCTTCTTATCCCTGCCACATTTGGCCTTAATCCCACTTCTGCCATCATTATGCTTGCTGGAATCTACTACGGAGCAATGTATGGAGGCTCTACCACATCCATCCTCCTCAATGTCCCTGGGGAGACTGCTTCTGTGATTACCTGTATCGATGGCTATCAAATGGCTCAAAAAGGAAGGGCAGGCCCTGCGCTGGCCATCGTTGCCATTGGATCTTTCATTGCCGGAACCATTGGAATATTCGGATTGGTCTTTCTGGCCCCGCCATTGGCCGAGGCAGCATTAGCCTTTGGCCCTCCTGAATATTTCTCCTTAATGGTCTTTGGCTTTATTGTTTTGAGCAATGTGACAGGCAAATCACTCCTCAAATCTCTTATGATGGCCATTATCGGACTGATCATCGGAACGATAGGAATCGATCCTGTTACTGGAGATGCACGATTTACCTATGGGTCTGTCTCTCTCTTGGGGGGAATCGAATTCGTTGCCGTGGCCATCGGGCTCTTCGGAATTGGAGAGGTCTTGGTCAATGTCAATCAACCTTCGGAGCTGCTGGACCAAGGAGTTCTCATGCCGCGCCTGAGGGAACTTTACCCCTCTCTTCAAGATTTAAAGAAATCGATCGGGGCAATCCTAAGGGGGGCGGTATCTGGATTTGGCATAGGTTTGGTCCCCGGACCAGCACCGGTCATTGCCACCTATGCTTCTTATATGATCGAGAGGAAGATTTCTAAACACCCTGAGGAGTTTGGTAAGGGAGCGATTGAAGGAGTGGCTGGACCTGAATCAGCTAATAACTCCGCCTGTCAAGCTGCCTTCATTCCTCTCTTTGTTCTTGGAATTCCTTTCGCTCCTCCCACTGCCATTCTTCTTGGTGCCCTTCTTATCCATGGAGTCTCGCCAGGACCATTAATGATCAGTCAGCACGCAGGACTCTTTTGGGGAGTCGTCGCCAGCATGTATATCGGTAACTTTATGCTTCTCATCCTCAACCTTCCTCTCGTCCCCCTCTTTGCCAACATACTCAGAATTCCCAAAAGGGTCCTTTTACCCCTCGTCATCCTTTTCTGCATCACAGGGATGTATACAGTGAATAATTCGGTTTTCGATATCTGGATGATGCTCCTCTTCGGTGCGATGGGATTCCTGATGAGGAAATGGGCTTATGAGGGTGCACCCCTTCTATTAGCCCTGGTACTCGGGCCGAAACTGGAGGTGGCCTTCCGTCAGTCATTGATGATCTCTCATGGCGATTTTGGAGTCTTTATCAATCGGCCCATCTCAATGGTCTTTTTGCTTGCAACCGTTCTCTTCTTGATAGGTCCGTTGATTTGGCTGATGTTTAAAAAAACAAAGAAAGGAGGGATGTCTTAGATTGCGGAATGTCGAATGTGGAATGCGGATTGAAATTTTAAGTTTTAAGTTTAGAGTCTTTGACTCAGAAAGGAGGGGACTGGGAGTTAAAAGTTCGGAGTTGGGAGTTCATAGTTCATCGTTCATCGTGCATCGTTCGAAGTCAGGTTTGAAAGGAGGTAGCGTCATGTTAAGAAAAGTCATTATTGGGCTATTTGTAACTCTGATTCTTGTAGTAAGCGTGCCGCTTCAGGCGGCGGATTTTCCGACGAAGGAGGTACAGATTATCATTCCCTGGGCAGCGGGAGGAGCAACAGATCTCATCTTCCGCGCATTGGCGGCAACGACAGGGAAATTTCTTGGAAAAGCTGCGATCGTTGTCAACCGGCCAGGCGGTGCGGGAGCTGTGGGATACACAGAATGCATGAAAGCCCAGCCAGATGGTTACACACTTGTTTCTGCGATTACGCCTCTTACCATACTTCCGCATCAAGTGACCACTGCCTTCACCTACAAAAATTTTGACCCCGTTATCAATGTGGTGAGGGACCCAGGCATGTTTTTGGTGAGATCGGATGCCCCATGGAAGAGTCTCAAGGAGTTCTTGGACTTTGCCAAGAAGAATCCTGACATGATCACTGTAGGGAATTCCGGTGCAGGTGGGGGGGTTCATCTCATAGCCCTTGCGTTCGAAAAGACAGCCGGCGTGAAATTCAACCATATTCCGTTTGCAGGCGGAGGTCCGTCCGTGACCGCCCTTCTTGGAGGTCATATCAATGCTGTCTCAGTCTCCCCACCTGAAGGGATCGAGCATGTTAAGGCAGGGAAGTTGAAGATCATCGCCCTCTTCGCCGAAAAGCGATTTGAGCTTTTCCCTGATGTCCCAACCGTGAAGGAGCAGGGTGTCGATTTTGTCATGGGGCAATGGCGGGGATTAGCCGCACCCAAGGGCACTCCACCTGATGTGATTAAAAAACTTCATGATGCCTTCAAACAGGGAATGGATGATCCGATTTTCATAAAGAATGCAAAGGACATGGTTGTAAACCTCTCATACCTTGGCCCAGAGGCTTTCGGGAAATTGATGGCGAATGACGATGAGTTTTATGGCAAACTGGTAAAGGAAATAAAAAAATAATCTGAATTAGAAAGGAGGGTTAAAAGATGAAAAGTTTAAAACTCGGGTTTATTCTCTCGATCTTCGCAATCTTGTGCTTCCTTTCCATGGGCGCAGGGAGGGCCATCTCGGCAGAAAAGACGATTCGAATCGGAAGTCCGTTTAAATCGGGTACTATTGTGGTTGATGCGGCGGAGAAGTTCAAGGAACTGGTTGAGAAGGGGAGCGGAGGCCGGATCGAGGTGAAGATTGACGCCGGCACCAAGGCGGAAATTGAAATCAATAAGATGAACAGGGCCGGCGAGCTCGAAATGCAGTCCAATGGGACGAATTTCCTGGAAATCTACGCCCCCCCGTACTACTTCTTCACTAATCCCTACGTCATGAAGGACTTCAATCACTACATGCGCGCCTGGAACGGTAAGCTCGGCCAGGAGGCGCGGGCCCAGTTAGAGAAGAACGACCTGAAGTACCTGGCGACCATCTACCGGGGGCTGCGTCAGATGACGACTAAGAAGCCGGTCTACACACCGGCGGACGTGTATAACATGAAGCTCCGTCTGCCGCCCATCCCCACTTGGATGGCTGTCTGGAAGGCCATGGGTACGGACCCCGTTGGTGTCCCGCTGCCCGAGCTCTACAATTCACTTAAGACGGGTAAGGCCGAATCCTCGGAGGGCGACCTGCCGCAGATTGCCGGCTTCAAGCTTTACGAGGTCCAAAGCCATTTGATCATCACCAATCATCTTGCCCAGACCGCGGGAATCCTGATCAACAAGCCTTTCTTCGACAAGCTGTCGAAGGCGGACCAGGATCTCATCGTCAAGGCCGGTAAGGAGGCGGAGGAGTGGGCCAACAACAAGATCAAGACCGACGAGGGGGCCACCCTGGTGGATCTCCAGCGAAAGGGCATGCAGGTCGTGATCCCGGATGCCGATTCGTTCCGCGCGATGGCCAAGCCGGCCGTCGACGAACTGTTCAAGACCCAGTGGTCGGTGACGACATGGGCAGAAGTGCTGGCCCAATAAGATTAATTAGAAAATATTATTATAAAATCCCTCCCAACCTCCCTTTTCTAAAGGGAGGGGTTATGATATTCCCCCTTTTATAAAGGGGGAAAAAGGGGGATTATAAATTTACATTGCTCTTGATAGGTGGCAGCAGGCAAAGTTGATGTATTCATTATGAAAAAATAAGGAGAAATAATGTCAATCTCTGACGAAATTAAAGAAAAGGAAAAGAGGGTTAGGGAGTTTCTTCGATTAAAGGGCTTGAAGGCTTTATTGCTTAAGCGCCAAGCTAACTTCTCATGGATGACATGCGGTGGCCTAAACTTGGTGGGAATTACCACAGAGATGGGGGCCACCGCTCTCCTCATCACGGAAGACTCAAAGTACGTGATCTCGAATAACATTGAATCCCCTCGTATGATCGATGAGGAGGGAATGGAAAAACAGGGGTTCATTGTGAAGACCTTTCCTTGGTATGAAGATCAAGAGGCCATTATTGTAAGGGATCTCATCGGGGAAAGTTCATTTGGAAGTGATGTTCCGTTTCAAAACGCGATGCTGGTAGCGGAGGATGTGGCGAGGCTTCGCTACTCCCTAACACCAGAGGAACAGGAACGGTACCGCTGGTTGGGAGAAAGGGTCTCTTCAGCACTGGAAAAAACGATGATGAAGACGAAGGAGGGGGAAAAGGAATCGGAGGTTGTGGCCAGGCTCTGCAAAGAAATCTGGAAAGATCGAATCGATCCGATCATGTTGATGGCCGCAGCCGATGATCGGGTTTTTAAATTCCGCCATCCCATTCCCACGGAAAGAAAAATTGAAAAATACCTGATGGTCTCTGTCAATGCGAGAAAGTGGGGGCTCATCGTCTCTCTCACCCGATTTATCCACTTTGGTAAGGTATCAGAAGAATTGAGAAAAAAATATGAGGCCAATGTCTTTATTGATTGCTCCATGATGGCTCATACTCGACCGGGAGTCCCTGCAAGAGAGGTCCTTCAAAAAGGGATCGATGCCTACAGGGGAAAAGGGTATCCGGAGGAATGGAAACTTCACCACCAAGGAGGTTCCATCGGTTATACAGGAAGAGATTACAGGGTCAACTTTAAAACGCCCGATCTCATCCAGGAGAACCAGGGCTTCACCTGGAACCCATCGATCACCGGAACGAAATCAGAAGACACCATCCTTGCCACCACAAAAGGACCAGAGATGATTACAAAACCCATTCTCTATCCTACCCTTTCATTAAAAGTGGGAAATATCTCTTTTACTCGACCGGCCATCTTGGAGAAGGAAGGGAGTACGAGTTCGGGGTAGGGAACGGTTTAAAACCGTTCCGTACGAGTTCGGAGTGATGAGTTATTAATTAAAAATCCAAAATCTGAAATCTTAAATCTGAAATTAAAATAAGGAGGGAGAACAATGAAAAAGGTTTTCTTAACGCTTTATTTCGTAATGGTAATGGCTTTTATCGCTTCATCTGTTTTTGGAGCAAATGTCACGTTACGTTATGGCCATGCCAATGCATTGACCTATCCCTATCACATTGCAGGGGTTGCTTTTGCGAAGGCTGTAGAGGAAAAGTCAAAAGGCACCTTGGAAGTTAAGATCTTTCCTATGGGGCAACTCGGGGGAGAAAGGGATATCACCGAGGGGCTCCAGTTGGGGACCATCGATCTCCAGGGCACTTCCCTTGGGGTCACTGGAACATTCGTTAAGATCCTCAATATCTACAACCTCCCCTTTATTTTCAAGGGGCCGGATCACTTTATGAAAGTGACCCATGGACCGCTTGGACAATGGGTGCTCAAAGAAGTAATCAGTGAGGGTGAAAAGGTTAATCTGAAACCTCTCTCTGTTGCTGGACCAGCCTTTCGTGTTCCAATGAACAATATCAGACCCATCAACAAGCTGGATGACTTTAAAGGGCTGAAGATTCGGACGATGGAAGTCCCTCTTCATAAGGACGCTTACCTCGCTCTGGGTTCAAGTCCCGTACCGCTTCCTTTCGGCGAGCTCTACACCGCCCTCAAGACCGGCGTGGTTGATGGAAATGAAAATGGACCTGCCACACTGGAAGCCATGAAGTTCTACGAAGTCCAGAAATACGTCACCTATCTCCCCATCCTTTCAAATGGTGGTGCTTTCCTGATGAGTCTCAAGACCTTCAATAAACTCTCTCCGGAACACCAGAAGGTGATTATGGATTGCGTCCCTGCATGGACCAAGGCCATGGATGATGAGTGTCTCCGCCAGGATAAAGAAGCCCTCACCAAGATGGAGGCCAAGGGAACCAAGATCAACACTATAAAGGACCTGAAACCCTATATCGATGCCACGGCATCCGTTCGTGCAGAAGCCACAAAGGCATGGCCAAAGGAATGGGTTGATGTGGTTGATAAGATTTTGAAGTTGGATTGATTCTCCCCCTCTCCTCCCCTCCCCCTCTGAGGGGGGAAGGTGAGGGTGGAGGTGCCCGGGGAAAGAAAATGAATCAATTTACCCATGACCTGAACCGAATTGGGAACATATTAGAAAAGTCTCTTTCTGCGTTTGTTGGAGTTGCCTTAGCTGGATTTGCAGCTACTGTCATCGTAGAAGTTTTTTTCCGATATTTCCTTGGGTTTTCACTCTACTGGTCTAATGAATTAGCGACTTTCCTCTTCGTCTACTTGGTTTTTTTTGGCGGAAGTGTCGCCCTAAAGCGAGGAGAGCTCATCAATGTGGCCTTTGTTAAAGAGCGGCTTCCCTTAAAATGGGAAAGAGGCGCAACACTCTTCGTGTTCCTCATTATGTTGGCTTTTTCTTTAATGGCTTCTACCTTTTCCACTGTTTTAATTCAGACCAGTATCAAGACAAAAACCGTTAGCCCGGCCATGCTCATTCCCATGGCCTTGGTCTATCTCCCCATCTTTCTTGGATTTAGCTTTTTAGCCCTTTTTTCCTTGATCGGACTCGTTAACACACTGGTCCGTTGGAATATGAAGGAGAGATAGAAATGCTCATCGTCCTGATCTTTGTATTCCTACTGATTATCGGAGTCCCCATTGTATTCGTTCTCGGAATCAGTGGAACGGCATCCATCCTTCAGGCTGATCTGCCCCTGGTCTTAATTCCCCAGAGGATGTTTGTGGGACTCAACTCATTTCTCCTTATCTCAGTCCCCCTCTTCATTTTGGCAGGAAATCTGATGGATGCCTGCGGAATCACACCTCGGATTGTAAACTTCTCCAATATGCTCGTTGGAAGGATCAGGGGGGGTCTCAGTTATGTCACACTGGTCGCCATGGATTTCTCCTCCGGTATTACAGGGGCAGGAGCAGCAGATACCGCTGCCATCGGGTCTTTCATGATTCCTGTCATGATTAAAGAAGGGTATAAACCCGAATATGCTGCCGGACTGATGGCCGTCGGTGCCACGGTTGGCCCAATCATCCCCCCCAGCATCGCATTTGTGATCTATGGTGCCATGACAGAGGTTTCAATCGCCGCCCTTTTTCTGGCTGGCTTCATCCCGGGATTTATGTTTACCCTCGCATTGATGGGAGTTGCCCGATATTACGCAGTCAAACAAAATCATCCTGTTCGTGTTATCCAAGTGACCTGGAAGGGTTTTTTCAAAGCGACCATTGAAGCTCTTCCTGCTATTATGATGCCCCTCTTAGTCCTCGGTGGTATCCTTACAGGGATATTCACGCCGACAGAGGCTGCGGGAGCAGGGGTCTTTTACTCTTTGGTCATCGGTCTATTCGTCTATCGAGAATTAAAGCCAGAACGGCTCTGGCCCATTTTGAAAGAGACGGCGATCATGTCCGGGGGGATTATGCTCCTCGTGGCTAATGCCTCCCTCTTTTCCTGGATCCTTATGGCAGAAGGCATCCCCCAGAAGGTGGCAGATGGGATCCAGTATCTCACTCAGAATCCTTATATCGTTCTTTTCTGGATCAACCTTTTACTCCTTTTTATGGGCTGCATCATGGAGACACTGGCAACCATCATCATTCTTGTCCCGGTGTTGCTCCCCCTTATCAAATCTTTGGGAATCGATCCTCTCCATTTTGGTGTGGTGATGGTGGTCAATCTCAGCATAGGATTGGCTACTCCGCCTGTCGGAGTGAATCTCTTCGTCGCCTCAGGCATTGCCAAGATTTCTCTTGAGAAGATCAGCAAAGCCATCTGGCTCTTTCTTGTCGCCTTATTGGTCCCCTTAGCATTGATCACCTATATCCCACAAATCTCACTCTGGGTGCCCAGGTTATTTTTGAAATAGGAGAATGGAATGGTCATGGAAACAAAATTAAGACTCGGAGTGATTGGATGCGGAAGAATTGCACAGGCCCATCTCGCCGCCATCGAGTTCTTGAAAGAGGAGGTTGATCTCGTTGCCGTGACCGATATAGACGAGAAACGGGCGAGAGAGGCAGAGGAGCGTTTTGGGGCAAAATATTTCATTCCACGATTCGAAGACCTCCTCAATCATCCTGAGATCGAAGCAGTGGTCATCCCCTTGCCCAACCACCTTCATCACCCTGTCGTTCTACAGGCGGCCAGGGCAAAGAAACACATCCTGGTCGAAAAACCAATGGCCCTCAATGCGAAACAAGCCCAGGAGATGGTGGAAGAAGCCAAGAAGAATGACGTCACCCTGATGGTTGGTCAGAGCAGACGATTTTCTGATGCGGTCTTTGAACTTCAAAGGCGTCTGCCCGAAATCGGAGAGCTCTTCCGAATCCAAATCTCTTTTCTTGTCCATTTCCCTACTCCTCCGACAGGCTGGTGGAAACGATCGGGAGAGGCAGGAGGTCTCGTCATCTTTCTCCAGGGAAGCCATTCCCTCGATTCTGTCCTGACCTGGATAAAAAAGATGCCGTGCCAGGTCTGTACTTTCTCTTCGAGACGGAACAATCAATGGGAAGGGGAGGATGAAGCAGACATTCTTCTCTCTTTTGATCAGGGGGAACTGGCGTCTATCCACCTCTCCCTTAACACCTTTCCAGCGGTTCACGAGGCTTTGCTGGTAGGGACGAAGGGGGTGATGAGATTAACAGAATATGCGACTGAAAAACCTTTTGGTTTTGGTTACCATCTCGATTTGAATAGTAAGAGGATCGTCTCGGGGGAACAGATCCCATCCAATTATACGCTTCAACTGAGAGAATTCATCGAAGCCCTTCGAGGGCGTAGAAAGCCTATTGCCTCTGGAGAAGAGGTGCTGAAAACGATGAGGGTTCTGGATGCCGCAAAACAATCTGAAAGAGAAAAAAGAGTCGTAACCATGGAAGAGGTAAGAGTTAAGAATTAAAAGTAAAAGATTTTAACTTAGAGTTTTGATTTACGATTTTCTATTGCCGATTTTCGATTTTAAAGAATTTTGAATTGCAAATCGTAAATCGCAAATTTTATAAAGGGGGTTTATTATGATCGAGAGGCATGTTACTTTCAATGTCATTCCTGGAAAGGAGAAGGAGTTTGAAGCCTTGTTCAAAGAAGCCTACAGTGTCGCTATGTCAAAGCAACCTGGATTTGTCTCGGTAACGCTCCTTAAGGAACATGAAAAGGAAGCAGTGTATCAGATGGCGATTCGCTTTCAATCCCTTGAGACAGCAGCCGCTTGGAGGGATTCAGCAGACCATAAAGCGCTCTCACCTAAGATCAAAACCCTTTATAAAGAGAGCACGGTCCAGGTCTACGAGGTGATCGCCCCCAAATAGTACTTGATTACAGGCGATGTCTCTTTATTCAGTATACCCTGCACCTTTGATAAGATGCGGAGCATAGGTCTTTCAAAAAGGTTTTGGCAAAGGAGTCGATATGGAAAGAGTAAGAATTGGGATGGTCGGTACTGGGTTTGCCGGTCGGTTGCACCTCAACAACTATTCAAAATTGAGGGGTCTCAAGGTCGACCTTGTCGCCATTTGCTCAAAAGATGCTGACCTTGCAAGTGTCGCCAAGGCATACGGTATTCCCGACTATTATGATGATCACCGACGCGTCCTCGAGCGAAAGGACATTGACATGGTCGACCTTTGCATCTCAACAGATTTACATGAAACATTCTGCACCGAGACTGCCAGGGCCAGGAAACACATCATATGCGAAAAACCCCTGACAGGATATTTTGGAAAAGATCGGAAAGAAGAGCACGTTGGCTTCGAAGTCAGTAAGGAGTTAATGTTGAAAGAGACGTTGCAAGGCTGCGATCGGGTTGCTCAAGCAGTAAAAGAGAACCATGTGAAATTCATGTATGCTGAAAACTGGATTTATGCGCCTCCCCTTGCCAAGCTTAAGAGTCTGATTAAGGTGAGCGGAGGGACAATCCTTGACATCAGGGCAGAAGGAAGCCATTCCGGTTCTGGCGCGACATATTCGAGGAAATGGAAAACCTCTGGCGGAGGCTCGCTGATGCGCCTTGGGGCCCACCCGGTCGGCGGGGCTCTCCATTTGAAACACTTCGAGGGAATGTTGAAGTATGGCAAGCCGATCCGGCCCAAATCCGTGACTGCCGAGGTGAGACAGCACACGAAGATAGAGTCCTTCCTTAAAGAAAAGAAAAAGTATATCGTTTCCGCATGGGAAGATGTGGAAGATTGGGGTGTCATAGTCATACATTTTGAGGACAATTCCACGGCCACGGTTTTTTCTTCTGATGGTGTTTTGGGAGGGGTGCGCAACACCCTCACGGTATACCTTTCCAATGCGGTCGTGAACGTAAACATGAATCCTCACAATGTCCTGGAGGTTTATGCTCCAGAGTCTCATATTTTCGGAGACGAGTATATTGCTGAAAAACTGGAAACCAAAGCAGGATGGAATTTCCCGAGCCCTGATGAGGACTGGGTGAGAGGGTATCCTCAAGAGTTGGAGGACTTCATCGATGCCGTTCTATTGGACAGGGAGCCTGTCTCTGGAATAGATTTGGCAAGGGATGTGGTGGAGGCGATCTACGCAGCCTACGCCTCAGCGGAAAAAGGAATGCGAATTGAGCTTAAAAGGTAATCCGCCTAAAAAGAAAGGAGAAAATATATGTACGACGTCGTAACGTTTGGGGAGGCGATGTTAAGGCTTTCACCACCTCATTTCCAGAGGCTTGAGCAGACTCGAAGTCTGGATGTCAATGTCGGGGGGGCAGAATTAAATGTGGCTGTTGGGGTGACCCGATTTGGAATGAAAAGCGCATGGGTATCAAAACTTCCAAAGAATGGGCTCGGATATATGATCCGTGATCGTGCCCAGGAATTTGGAGTGGATTGTTCCCACGTGGTCTGGTCTGATAAGGGAAGGGCTGGAATCTACTTCGTCGAGTTTGGGGCATCCCCTCGGGCTTCAAGCGTCCTCTATGACCGGGCGAACTCCGCGATCAGCATGGTTCAGCCAGGGGAGATCGACTGGACCAAGGTCTTTACCGGATCGAAACATTTCCATTTGAGCGGCATCACCCCTGCCCTGAGCGCATCTGCTTCCGAAGCAACGGTCGAAGCCCTGAAAGCAGCAAAGAAGGCAGGATGCACGGTCTCCTATGATCTCAATTATCGGAAAAAACTCTGGACACCCGCCGAAGCAAAGAAGATTCAGGAGCCCATCATGGCAGAGGTGGATATCCTGATCACGACAGAAGAGGATACGAATGTCGTCTTTGGCATCAAGGAGAAGGATTATGAGGCAGTAGCAGAAAAATTGGCCAAGACCTTCAATTTCAAAATCGTTGCGATCACCTTGAGGGAAGACCTCTCTGTCTTAAGGAACAACTGGACAGCAATTGCTTACCAGGATGGAAAAATCTTCAAGGATCGGAAGTATGAGGTTGAGATTGTAGATCGGGTAGGAGCAGGAGACTCTTTTACTGCAGGATTTCTCTACGGTTGGCTCAAAGAGAAGGATATTGGGAAAGGTGTCCAGTATGGAAATGCCTTTGCCGCACTCAAACACACTGTCCCAGGGGATTTCAATTGGAGCACTAAGGAAGAGGTTGAAAACCAACTTAAAGGTGCAGGCCTAAGGATATCGAGGTAAGGGCCAAAGTCTTCTGTGGTGCTCTGATGATTTACAATTTGCGATTTGCAATTTGCGATTTTTAAATCGTAAATTGGCAATCGAAAATCGAAAATGAAAGACGAAAATACTTCAGCATAATGAGGAGGATCAGATGGAGAAGAGAGAAGTTTTCAATCGAATGATGTCAGAGGGATTGGTTCCAGTGATCCGTGTCTCTTCTGCCCAAGAAGCCATCGATGTAGCCGATGCCATTAAGGAGGGTGGGGTGACCTTGATCGAAATTACGATGAGTGTGCCGGGAGCCATCGATGTGATCAAAGAGCTGGCCCAAAAATATAGGGATGAGATCATCATGGGAGCAGGAACAATTTTGGATCCTGAAACAGGAAGGGCTGCATTGCTTGCAGGAGCCCAGTTTATCGTAACTCCAACCCTCAACCTTGATGTCATCCAACTCGCACACCGTTACAGTGCTGTGGTCGTCCCAGGTGCGATGACCCCAACAGAGATTCTCACCGCCTGGAATGCGGGCGCGGATATGGTAAAAGTTTTTCCTGCTGCTCAATTGGGGGGACCGGAATACCTCAAGGCGATCAGAGGACCTCTGCCACAAATTCTTCTCGTCCCCACTGGAGGAGTGAACCTCCAGAATGCAGGCGCCTTTATCAAGGCCGGTGCTGCAGCACTCGGGGTGGGAGGAGAGTTGGTGGACAAGAAAGCGGTCAAGGAGAAAAAATTTCACATCATCACAGAGAACACCCGCGCCTTCATCAAGGCAATCCGTGAAGCCAGAGGAAAGTAAAAAAGTTATGAGTTATGAGTTGTGAATTGTTAATTGCTAATTGTTAATTGACAACGTTCAGGACATCGTTCATAGAAATAATGGTCACGACATCGTTCAATCGCAATTCTGAAATTGTCTGATAGTGCGATGTCGTGACCTGTATCATCGTTATCGCAGTTGATACTTGTATTCTTCGATCTGGATTGTATCCAGAAAGAGTTTTAGTTTTTGTTCTTTGACATCGATAGTAGCCACAACGTATTCGTACTGGGTTTCCGGTGGAGCGGAGAACATTTCACCGAAGATGTCCAACCGGCAGTCGCTTCGGATGAATCTCACAAGATGATAGCAACCTTCCTCCGGCTTATCCAAGGGATGTCTTGGGGCATTGCTCTTGCTCGGGAAGACCAATTTCTTCTCCATGCCAGCTAATGCCTTGAGAGGAGTTTTCCCTTTGATCTTGCTGTAGCGGTAGGTGCTGTTATGCCGGTGCTCGAATGCCAGTGATGCTTGCCGAAGCTGCGGCATTGACGACATGGTAACCTTGTCGAGAAACTTCTGCTGGTAATGGTCATTGAACTTCTCGACGACGCCGTTCCACCAGGGCTCAGAAGGCGGAATGAACCAGAGATTGACGCTGTAACACAGGCAGAGACGAATAAGTGGTCCCATGCCTCGTGGATGGGTCGGGCTTCCGTAAAAGGCCAGTTCATTGTCCACCTGAAGGTTCTCCGGGATGCCCATACGCAGCCAAACCGCATAAACAGCGTCCAAAACGCTTTGGGCCGCTTTGGAGGAGATTGGCTCTATTCCGCACCGGTTGATCGCGGTATCGACGGTATGCAGGCTGTAGAACTTGATCGGGCCGGTAAGATAACAAGGGCCGACCAGATCAACCTGATGGGTTTGATTGGGCAAAAGCGCCGGAAGCTCGGGATATTTCTTGCCCTTTGGGGCATATCTTCCGGTCCGCCGATGGGTCAATTCGCGGCGGCGCAAGATACGGCCAATGGTGCTGAGGGAGGGAAGCGGCTGGACTTCCATGTCGATCAGCTCCCATTGGATGGCTTGATTGCCGCAGAAGAGTCCCTTGTTGTACAGGTTCAATCGAACCATCTCCACGATCTTTTCGATCTCCGCAGGGGTGCGGTAGGGACTGGAAAGTGGTCGCCGAGACCGATCTTCAAACCACCCTTGATCATCCGGGGTATGCCGTGCTACCCATTTGTACAGCCACCGGGTCGTTTTGCCCAGTGAGGTGCAGATACTCTCTGGATCTTCTCCGGCGAGATACCTTTGCACTGCTGATGCCCGTTGTTTCAGAATCTTCTTTTTCATGAACACCTCCTTAAAGAATTAGGTGTCCATGATATAATGGGCAGTGACTATTCGATTGTCAAAGAGCGTTTGTGAACGATGTCCTGAACGCTAATTTAGCGAACGATGTCCTGAACGTTGTCAGTTAATTGCTAATTGTTAATTGAGTTTTTATGCGTATCGCCTTCCCCTATCCTGATATGAAGCCCTTGGAGGTCCCGGAGGATAATCTCCTCGGGATCTTCTCCCCTTCCATTCTGAAGATTGAAGAGAGCGAGGAAGAAATCATCGAAAAGGCCTTCTCCCAACCCATTGGATCCCAGCTTCTATCAGAAAGGCTTAAAGGATGTAGGGATGTTTTGATTGTGGTCGATGATTACACCCGGATCACTCCCGTCCAGAAAATTCTTCCGCGATTATTGAGGGAATTGGAGACGGCCGGCATCCAATCCAGTCACATCAAAATTCTAATCGCCCTCGGAACTCACCGACCAATGACCGAAGAGGAGGTCATAAGAAAATTGGGGAAGGAGATTCCCAAACAATACCCCATCCTCAATCACCAGTGGTGGGACTCTTCCCAGCTCGCCTTTCTGGGAGAGACAGAAAAGGGAACTCCCATCTTTGTCAATCGATTGGTTAAAGAGGTCGATTTCATCATTGGCATCGGTCAGATCGTTCCCCATCGGGTCTCTGGATTCAGCGGAGGGGGAAATATCATCCAACCTGGAATATGTGGCGAGGAGACGACAGGAAGAACCCACTGGCTCAGCGCTCAATTTACAGGACGGGAGATCTTAGGGAAGATCGAAAATCCAGTTAAGAAGGAGATTGAAAGAGTCGCTCAAATAGCAGGGTTGAAATGGATCATCAATACCATTCAGGATGGCTCCGGCAGATTGATTGAGGTGGTGGCAGGAGATCCAATCCAGGCTTATCGTAAAGGTGCCATCCGATCCCTTCAGGTTTTTCAATCTGAACTTCCCCAGGAGGCTGACATTGTCATCGCCGACTCGCATCCTTATGACTCAGAGCTCTGGTTGGCCTCAAAAGGAATTTATGCTTCAGAATTGGCGGTCAGAGAAGGTGGAGTTGTCATTTTGATCACCCTTTGTCAAGAGGGGGTGTCACCCAGCCATCCAGAAATTCTTGAGATGGGATATCAAACGTTTGAAGAGGTTGACCGAAAAGTCCGAAAAGGGACAATGAATAAATTGACAGTCGCTGCCCATCTCGTCCATGTGGGAAGGGTGATCAAAGAAAGGGCAAAGGGGATCATGGTTTCCCAGGGAATATCGAAAAGTGAAACCGAGAGATTAGGCCTCCTTCATGCCCGAGAACCGCAGGAGGCATTAGAAATCGCCTTTTCACTCATGGGACGCAATGCAAAAGTCGCTATTCTTCAAAGAGGCGGTGAGATTCTACCCATCATCAAATAAACCACTCCCCCCCTTAACCCGCCCAAGAATGTGCAAAAATTGACTTCTTCCTGTAATCCACAAACACACATTTTGGCAAATAGTGTTTGATTTCTATCGGTAAACCTCAATGGTCGAGTTTTCTTGACATACTACTTTCTTTTTTGTATCTTCAACCCATCCCGAAGCAAGTTCTTATCACTTGTCTATTCGATCTGCGAAAGCAAAGGGGTTCATGTCATGAGGGCGCTCATTCGCAACGTCCGTCGCAAGATCCAGCTCGCCTCCAGTTACGCGGTCTGCGCCTGGAAGGCCCCCCGCTACCGGGACATCTTCCGGCAGGTGAAGGCCTTCACGCTCTTCATCGGGTACCCTCGGAGCGGGCACAGCATGGTGGGATCCCTGATCGATGCCCACTCCGATGCCATCATCGCCCACGAGGCGAACGCGCTCAAGGCCCTTCGTTACGGCTTCCGGAGGGACCATATCTTCTACTATCTCCTGCGGAACTCGGAGCGCTTCACGCAGACCGGGCGGCTCA
>Ga0315279_10001963_pt1 | contig 32406 bp, 21 predicted proteins | sample YL17G06_20_MG_FD_203694 | JGI IMG/M metagenome (GOLD analysis project Ga0315279, IMG submission 203694) | Sediment microbial communities from Yellowstone Lake, YNP, Wyoming, USA - YL17G06_20 | ecosystem: Environmental > Aquatic > Freshwater > Lake > Sediment | place: USA: Wyoming | collected...
TCAACATCTGGGCAAGGCCTGTTTTAACCGTCCATGTACCTTTCTCCATCCTGCCTCCTTCACCTCGGGGACCGAAACCTGCTTATTATGTTATATTGTACACTCGCTTATCAAGTATAGCAAGCGAGATAGTAGTCAGCAGTCGGCGATAATCGGAGGGATACTCTAAAACGGGAGGCCCTCAACAAGTTCAAACACACTAAAGAGTCTAGTGCAGATATCTGAAGGTATGTGATATAATCCGGCATGACTATCTTCTGTTAAACTAAGTCGGAGCTAGAATTCAACATAGGATTAAGACATCCAATACAGGACGGAGACATAATGCCTAAAGTCAAGCAAGCAGATAGGAAGAATAACAAGCAGGAATCCATCGAAGCGACACTTTGGCAATCCGCAGACAAACTGCGTAAAAATATGGATGCCGCGGAATATAAGCACGTTGTCCTTGGCTTGATCTTTTTGAAATACATATCCGATGCCTTCGAAGTTCTGCATTCCAGACTTGTAAACGGCAAGGGCGAATACGAAGGGGCCGACCCGGAAGACCCGAACGAATACACTGCGGAAAAGGTTTTCTTTGTCCCGCCTGTCGCTCGTTGGAAGCCCATTTCGGCTAATGCCAAGAAGACCGAGATCCTTCTCGATAATGGCAAAAAAGTGGATATTGGCGGTTATGTGGACGAGGCCATGGAAACGATTGAACGCCAGAACCCTTCCCTTAGGGGCGTTCTTCCCAAGGTTTACGCTCGTCAGAACCTTGACCGGGCAAGTTTGGGTGGTCTCATCGACCTTATCGGCACGATTGCGCTCGGGACCGAGCAAGCACAAAGCAAGGATGTGCTCGGACAGGTGTATGAATATTTCCTCGGGCAATTCGCGCTTGCCGAGGGGAAAAAGGGCGGTCAGTTCTACACTCCCCGAAGCGTGGTCAAGCTGCTGGTAGAAATGCTCGAACCATACGAAGGCCGCGTTTTCGACCCTTGCTGCGGATCGGGCGGTATGTTTGTTCAAAGCGAGAAGTTTATTGCCGCTCACCAGGACCACTATAAAAAGAAAGGTAATGGCATCAGCCTCAATCCTGCCGACCTGATTTCCATTTACGGCCAGGAGTCCAACCAGACCACCTGGCGTCTTGCCAAAATGAACCTAGCCATTCGCGGGATCGATAGCTCAAACATCAAGTGGAACAATGAAGGCTCATTTCTCAATGACGCACACAAAGACCTGAAGGCCGACTTCATCTTGGCCAATCCGCCGTTCAACGACTCCGACTGGTCAGGTGAGCTTTTAAAAGATGACGCCCGCTGGAAATATGGTGTTCCTCCAGCAGGCAATGCGAATTACGCCTGGATTCAGCACTTTATTTATCACATGTCGCCTAAAGGCATGGCAGGCTTTGTGCTAGCCAAGGGTTCTCTTACTTCCAAAACCAGCGGTGAAGGCGAAACACGGAAAGCGATTATCGAAGCCGGACTTCTTGACTGTATTGTCAACCTTCCGGCAAAACTCTTTCTGAATACTCAGATACCCGCCTGTCTCTGGTTCTTTTCGCGCCGGAAAGAAGGCCGTCTTGACAAAGTTCTGTTTATCGACGCTCGCAATCTCGGTTATCTGGTTAATCGCCGGACAAAAGATTTTACCGCTGAAGACATCGCCAAAATAACCGAGACGTACCACCACTGGCACAACAAGACAGACAATTACGAGGATGTGCCTGGCTTTTGTAAATCGGTGACGCTCGATGAAATCAGAGAGAAAGATTATGTGCTCACGCCGGGCCGTTACATCGGCTTGCCGGAAGACGAGGATGATTTCGATTTTGCAGAACGCTTTGGGAAACTCAAGGCAGAACTTGACGAGCAGATGCAGGCGGAAGTGCGGCTGAATGAGCTCATTCGGATGAACCTCGCCAGGCTGGACATCAAGGACTAAAATTACTGGGAGATAGATATCGCTTTCTGTGAGGGAGGATTAAATAAGGATAATGCGGATACGTAATCTCTTGTTAGATTCTTCGACATGTTACTCTTTGCCTATTGACTATTGTCACCAAAAGTGTTATACAATAGCTAACATACCCGCCAGGCCTCTGCCGCAAGGCATGCTCAACTATGGCGGGTTTTTTATTTGGGGGGCCGCATGACCGTGGATTATACCAAGCCCCCGCTCACCTATGACCAACAAGTAGCTCGCCTGCAATCACGCGGCTTGGTGATAAATAACTCCAATGACGCTATCAAATTTCTCCGACAGGTAAATTATTACCGGTTTAGCGCTTACTGTATCCCGTTCCAAAATCCGCGCGATATCTTTTCACCGGGGACAACATTCGAAAAGATAGTTGAGCTTTACCGTTTGGACGAGGAGCTTCGCAATAGTTTCCTGGCAATGTTGTCCCCCGTCGAGATTTTCCTCCGCACCCGGATTGTATATGAGCTAAGCCATGGCTGGGGGGCTTTTGCGCATTACGACCCTGCCAATTTCCGTAATGATTTCAAACACAGTGATTGGATTTCTTCGCTGGAAGACGAGGTAAAACGCGGCAAGGAGACTTTTCTCGAGCACTATAAAACCAAGTACAACGGTTTTCCCCAATTGCCCCTCTGGATAGCCTGCGAGATTATGAGTCTGGGCAGTCTTTCCTTTTTATATTACGGCTTATTGCCTGACCCGCAACGCCGTATCTGCTCTGTACTCGAAATCAGTCAATTTGTCCTTGCAAGCTGGCTGCACCATATTACTTATTTGCGAAATACCTGCGCTCATCATGGACGTTTCTGGAACCGTGAACTTGCCATAAGACCCTTCATACCACGCAAAAATAAAAAGTGGAAAGCCCTCAATTTGGATGACACGCGCATATTTGCCAGTGTGGTGGTAGTGGAATGGATTTGTGTTAAAGCTGAGTTGCCGATGTGTAATGTTGAACCTGTTTATGAAACGATGCATAAAATAGCCGCGCTGGATGCGCGGTTTGCGGTAATGATGGGCGTGCCGGCGGGCAGAGCAATTGGGATGTGCTGGGAGCCCAAATGACTAACAACAGCAACCCGCAAGAGTGGAAGGAATGTAAGCTGGGTGATTTATTAGGAGTGAAAGGTTATATACGTGGCCCATTTGGATCAGCATTAAGAAGAAATGAACTTCATTCCGAAGGTATCCCTGTGTATGAGCAACAGCATGCAATTTATAATCACCGCAAATTTAGATTTTTCATTGATGAGAAAAAACACCAGGTACTAAAAAGATTTACAGTCAATACGAACGACCTAATTATTAGCTGCTCTGGCACACTTGGGAAGGTATCAATTATTAGTGATAAAGACCCAATGGGAATTATTAGTCAAGCGCTTTTGCTTTTCCGACCAGATATAGAAAAAGTGCTGCCAAAGTATTTGTATTATTTCTTAGCTTCGCCTGTTGGTTTTAACTCGATTCTTTCTGTTTCTAGTGGAAGTGTTCAGGTTAATATCGCAAAAAGAAATATCGTAGAAAACATAGATTTTCTTCTTCCACCGCTCCCAGAACAACACGCCATCGTCGGCGTCCTTTCCAGCCTTGACGACAAGATCGACCTTCTGCACCGGCAGAACAAAACGCTGGAAGGAATGGCCGAGGCGCTCTGGCGGAAGATGTTTGTGGAAGAGGCGGATCCAGGGTGGAAGAAGGGGAAGCTGGGAGATATTGCGGATAACATTCGTGAAAGTATTAGTGTAGAAAAACTTCAGAGCTATGAGCACTATGTTGGACTTGAGCACATAGAAAAAAGCATTTTGCATTATACGATTGGGGTAATGCGACAGAGGTCAAGAGCAATAAGTCGTTATTTAAGAAAAAAGATATTCTCTTCGGAAAACTGCGTGCCTATTTCCATAAGGTTTGTTTTGCCCCAATTGATGGCATTTGTTCAACTGACATACTTGTAATTAGACCTCAGAAACAAGCTCTTTTTTCGTTTTGTCTTTTATGGTTTTTTAATGAAGATGTGGTTAACTACGCTGATGCTTCTTCTGGCGGAACTCGAATGCCAAGGACAAATTGGGATACATTGTCTGCATATGAGATAGCAATTGCACCAGAAGATGTTATTTCCAAATTTAATTGTCATATTTTCCCAATGATTGATAAAGTCGAACAAAATGTTTTTTCAATCCGCACGCTCTCCCGTCTGCGAGACGCGCTCCTCCCCAGGTTGATGTCCGGCGAAGTGAGGGTGAAGATATAAATATCAGGAGGTTATTATGACATTAAACCAATTTCAGCAAAAAGCATTGTCACAGTTCACCAAAGAAATTACCGACATATTCTTCTGCTACATCGAGAATGACAAAGAACTCCTGCAAGATTACTTAAGAGTTATCGGCAGAGAAAATACCCTCGATAATACTAATATGACCCTGGGCGCGGCTGTCAAGGAATGGTTTGAATTAGAAAACGGGAACGAGAATTCAAACCCCAAAAGTAAATTGATAAGGTCTTACACCGAGCATATTAAAAGTTAAACCTGAACATATGGTGATTAAGTGAAGTGAATAGTTTCACCGAATCCGAAATCGAAATCTTCTCTCTTGACGAGATCAAGCGACTCGGCTTTTCCTACATCCCCGGGCCGTCCATCGCGCCCGATGTTGAAGCCACTCAGGGTTTCCTGGTGGCTGAATCTCCGGCGTCATACGGCGCACTGGAAAAGCGCGCAAGCTATGGCGACGTCGTATTAAGGCACACTCTGGAACAAGTCATAAACCGCCTGAATCCTGCGCTGCCGGAAACGGCCCGGCAGGAAGCCCTTAAAGCGGCGCTATCCGTGTTTTCTCCACAGCTTATTGTGGCGAACGAAGCCTTTCATAAAATGCTTGCCGAAGGCGTTCCCGTCACGGTGCAAAAAGACGGCCAGGAACGCGGCGAGCGGGTGTGGCTAGTTGACTTTCAAAACCCGGAGCACAATATTTTCTTTGCCATAAATCAGTATACCGTCCTCGAACGCAATCAGAACAAACGGCCCGATGTGATCCTCTTTGTAAACGGCCTGCCGCTGGTGGTGATAGAGCTTAAAAATCCGGCTGATGAGCACGCCTCCATCCGCAAAGCCTACGACCAGATACAGACCTATAAGATTGTCATTCCTTCCCTCTTTTTCTACAACGCTTTTTGCGTCATCTCCGACGGGCTGGAAGCAAAGGCGGGGACTATCTCATCTGCCTTCAGCAGGTTCCAGACATGGAAAACTCCTTCGACTTCGCTCAGGACAGGCATTGACGGCAAAAAGGTATCTTCCGCCCATGTAAGCCAGCTCGAAGTGCTCATCAAGGGCATGCTGAACAAGGCAACGCTGCTTGATTTGATACGTAACTTCATTGTTTTTGAAAAAGACAAAAAGATAGACACTAAAACCGGACTTACGCAGATTGAGACCGTGAAAAAGATTGCGGCGTACCACCAGTACCACGCGGTGAATAAAGCCGTGGAGAGCACTCGTCTTGCCGCAACCGAAAAAGGAAACCGCAAAGCCGGTGTTGTCTGGCACACGCAAGGCTCAGGCAAAAGCCTTTCCATGGTTTTTTATGCGGGGAAACTGATACATAATCTGGATAACCCGACTATTGTTGTCATTACCGACCGCAATGACCTTGACCAGCAGCTTTTTGATACCTTTGCCGCGTCGTCAAGCTTACTCGGCCAGCCTCCGGTGCAGGCGGAATCACGCGAGCATTTGAAGTCTCTGCTTCGCGTCGCATCAGGCGGGATTGTGTTTACGACCATTCAGAAGTTTTTCCCTGAGAATGACCGCTCCGCATACGACCGGTTGTCCGAACGCCATAATATTATCGTTATCGCGGACGAAGCGCACCGCACGCAATACGGGTTTAAGGCAAAGCTGGTTGACACTAGGGATGATACGGGCAACCTTAACGGAAAGCGCATTGCCTATGGTTTTGCCAAGTATCTGCGGGACGCCATCCCGAATGCGACCTTTATCGGTTTTACCGGCACACCCGTAGAAAGCACCGACATAAACACGCCGGCGGTGTTCGGCGATTATGTTGACATATACGATATCGCCCAAGCCGTGGAAGACGGCGCAACGGTAAAGATATACTACGAAAGCCGCCTGGCTAAAGTTAACCTGACTGAAGAGGGCCGTAAACTTATAGAAGAATATGACAGGGAAATGGCTGATGACGGCGCTCCCGAAACCCGGAAGGCTAAAGCCAAATGGTCGAAACTGGAAGCCATTGTCGGTCATACGGAGCGGTTGAAGAACCTGGCGCGTGATATAGTCGCGCATTACGAAAAGCGCACAGAAGTCTTCGCCGGTAAGGCAATGATTGTCACCATGAGCCGCCGCATAGCAGTCGCTCTTTACAGTGAAATCATTGCGTTAAGGCCCCAATGGCATAATGAAGACCTCAAGGAGGGGACTTTAAAAGTGGTCATGACTTCTTCCTCCTCCGATAAAATGGAGTTTGACCCGGAAGACCCTGATAGTTTGGTGATTCGTGCATACCACAGGACGAATAAAGAAGACCGCCGCTTACTTTCCGACCGCATGAAAGACCCGCAGAACTCTTTGAAGCTGGTTATTGTGCGGGATATGTGGCTGACCGGCTTTGATGTCCCTTGTCTCCATACGCTCTACATTGACAAGCTGATGAAAAGACATACCCTCATGCAGGCAATCGCCCGGGTGAACCGTGTCTTCGGTGATGATAAAAAGGGCGGACTTATTGTTGATTACATCGGCATAGGGAGCGCGCTGAAAGATGCGATGGCTTTTTATGCCAGTTCCGGGGGAAAAGGAAATGCTGTGGAGACCCAGGGTAAAGCATTAGAAATGCTTCTTGAAAAGATTGAAGTCGTGCGCCAGCTGTTTCATGGATTCGATTATATGCGTTTTTTCAGTGTAGGCACTTCTGAGCGTCTTTCTATCATCCTTCAGGCCGAGGAATTCATACTTTCAAGAGAACAAGGCAGGGAGCGCTTCATTAATGAGTCAACCGCGCTGTCAAAGCTTTTTGCTCTAGCCGTCCCGCATGAAGATGCACTTGCTTTGACTAATGAAATCGCCCTCTTCCAGTCCGTCCGGGCACGGTTGCTCAAGTTTGAAGGCGAAGGTGATAACGGCGATAAAAAGAATTATGAAACCGCTATCCGGCAGATTGTGAATCAGGCGGTTGAATCAACCCAAGTTGTGGATATTTTCGATGCGGCAGGAATTAAAAAGCCGGACATTTCATTACTATCTGAAGAATTCCTTCAAGATGTAAAGGAGATGAAGCACAAGAACCTTGGCATTGAACTCTTGAAGAAGATTCTCAATGATGAAATCAAGGTACGGCTTAAATTCAATATTACAGAAGGGAAGAATCTTCTGGAGATGCTTGAAGCATCTATCAAGAAGTACCAGAATAACCTTTTGACAACCGCTGAAATTATCGAAGAATTAGTGGCAATCGCCAGGCAAATCCGAACCGTAGACGGTTTGGCGGAGAAGCTAAAATTAAAGAAGGATGAATTTGCATTCTACACCGCGTTGGAAATCAACGATAGCGCGGTAAAAGTATTAGGCGATGAGACACTGAAAAACATAGCCCGTGAAATCGCGGATAAGGTTCGTAAAAACGCAACAATAGACTGGGCAATGAAAGAAAGCGCCAGAGCAAAACTCATGGTCATCGTGAGGCGTACTTTGAATAAATACGGATATCCGCCTGACAAACAACAAAAAGCCGTTGATACAGTGCTAAAACAGGCTGAAGTTCTGGCCGATTATTGGGTGGAGCAGTGACGGACTTGACTGCCTTCCTGGACCGAATCTGATTGTAGTCAACCCGCGACATCTTCCCCTTGACAGTATAAGAACTAATGTTCTATAATTCCCCCATTACATCGGGACTGAATTGTACACAGCTCCCGACCAAATTCAAGAGCAGCAACCGGCATCTCCTGAGCCGCACTATTGTGGGCTGATAGCTTTAAGCTGATTGCTGGTTGCGCAAAGCTCTTGGCATCCCTTGGAAAATTGAATATGTGGGGTTTCGTTCGTGGGAATTCGTTTTGGGGAAATTGTTCCTCAAGGTAGGGACGTTTTTTACCCAGGCGCTCCCCGCTGCGTTCGGCTGAAGCTGATCACGGTCTGCGAAATCCCGGCGTCCGGCGACCCGAAAATTGAATAATTCATGCGCCATAAAAGTCAGGCCGTGCTGTGCCCGAAACAGCAGTTCGCAAGGTCGCCCAACCGCAACCCAAAGACGCAACCGATTTATAAATTTGGATTTTGAATTTGTTGAGGATTTCGAGCTTGGGGCTTAGAATTTGGAGGTTAGATATCCAGGTTCCTCACCTGGAGGGCGTGGGCTTGAATGAAGGCTTTCCTGGGTGGGACATCTTCTCCCATCAATGTCTCGATAATCTCGTTGGCTTTCACCGCATCCTCGACCGCAACCTGAAGCAGTATCCGGTTCTTGGGGTCCATAGTGGTCTCCCAGAGCTGCAGCGGGTTCATCTCACCCAGCCCTTTATATCGCTGAATCTCCACCCCCTTGGCCACCCCAAACTTTGCCAGCAGCTCGTCCTTCTCCTTGTCCGAATAAATCCAGTGTTCCTCCTTGCCCTTCTTGACGCGGTACAGCGGCGGTTGAGCGATGAACAGGTGCCCTTTCTCGATCAGCCCGGTCATGTGGCGGTAGAAAAAGGTGAGCAGTAAAGTGCGGATATGAGAGCCATCGACATCGGCATCGGTCATGATTATCACGCGATGGTAGCGGAGCCTGGTAGGGTCGAACTCAGTGCCGTTGCCTGCCCCCAGGGCAGTAATCAGGGCGCGTATTTCTTCATGGCCCAGCATTTTCTCCGGACGTGCCTTCTCCACATTCAATATTTTGCCCTTGAGCGGCAGGATAGCCTGGAAGCGACGGTCTCTGCCCTGTTTAGCCGAGCCCCCTGCGGAGTCTCCTTCCACTATGTACAGCTCGCTGTGGGCAGGGTCCTTCTCCGAGCAATCGGCAAGCTTGCCGGGGAGGGTGGACATATCGCCCAGCCCTTTCCTGGTGACCAGGTCGCGAGCCTTACGCGCCGCCTCCCTGGCGCGAGCAGCGGTAAGGCATTTCTCCATGACCCTTTTGCCCTCGCTGGGGTGCTCCTCCAGGTAAGTCGCCAGCCCCTCAGCCACCACCGATTCCACCAGGCTCTTAATCTCCTGGTTGCCCAGCCTGGTCTTGGTCTGGCCCTCGAATTGAGGATGGGTTAGCTTCACGCTGATTATCGCCGTCAACCCCTCCCTGACGTCATCGCCGGTAAGGTTGGCATCATTGTCCTTGAGGAATTTATATTTTCGGGCATAATCATTAAGCACGCGTGTCAGCGCGGAGCGGAAGCCGGTGAGATGGCTGCCGCCGTCCAGGGTATTGATGCAGTTGGCGAAGCTCAAGGTGGCCTCAACGAAGCTCTCGTTGTACTGGAGGGCAACCTCCACAATGGTGCTATCGAGCATCTTCGAGATATAGGCCGGCATTCCTTGCAGCACAACCCGCTTCCGGTTAAGGTGGCGGACGAAACTGACAATGCCTCCCTCGAAGTAGAAGGTCTTCTCCAGGTCGCGGCGCAGGTCTTTGAACCAGATCTCCACGCCTTTATTCAGATATGCCATCTCGCGGAAGGACTGTGCCAGTAGCTCGAAATTGTAGTCAGGCTTGTTGAATATCTCTTCGTCAGCCAGGAAAGTCACTATGGTGCCGCTGCCATCGCTTTTCCCGACTGCTTTTACCGCAGCCTTGGGCGTTCCGCGCAAATACTCCTGGAGGTAGAGCCTGCCGTCACGTTTCACCTCCACCTTCATCCATGAAGAGAGCGCGTTTACCACCGAGGCGCCGACGCCGTGCAGGCCGCCGCAGACCGTGTAGCTGCGGCCTCCGAACTTACCGCCGGCGTGCAGAGTGGTCATCACCGTCTCCAGGGCTGAGACCTTGGTCACCTGGTGGATTTCGACGGGTATGCCCCTGCCGTTATCGGCCACGCTTACCGAGCTATCCTCGTTTATGGTAATCTCGATCTTATCGCAGTAGCCCGCCATCGCCTCGTCGATGCTGTTGTCCACAATCTCATGGACCAAGTGATGCAGGCCCCGCTGGTCGGTGCTGCCGATGTACATGCTGGGACGCAGACGCACCGCCTGCAGGCCATCCAGCACCTGGATATCCTGGGCGGTATAAGTGTTGTGGTTTTTGTTTTGTTCCATTTATCGTCCGCTCAAAGTTATGCCTGCTACTCAAATAGCCTTAACGAATTATGTCAACGTCCCAAACAAGCTCTAATAAATCATGCCCGATTACGACGAAGTGTTGTGATGGGAGCGAAGCTTCCCGGGGAGATGATGAGTTTGCTACAGCATATAATGCAACAGAGGTTCTCGCAGCCAGCCTTCCAGTCGCACCCATTAATTAATTGTATCACATTTTGAGGCAATTGTGAAGCCAGACAGCCCACCTTATTTATCTAAACATCCCAAAGGACGAGGTGGCTTGAGCGCTGGGCGTACTTACGCCAGCTTTACCTCTCCCTCTGCATCAGCGCTCAGGCGGGAATTGCGAGGCTACGAGGCTATTTGAGGGCAGTGACTTTGAAGTCTAGATAAGTCAGATAGTTCGCAAGCTCCTCCAGCTGCTCGTCAGTCATATCAGGCATAATACTATTAAGGTGTTCACGATTACTAGCCAAAGTACCAGCTAAGTCCATCTCCACCATGCCTATCTTGCTCAATAGATGATTCGGAGCAACTCCCAAATGACGGCTCAATTTACGGATCACCCGTGGCGTTGGGCTTTTCTCACCTGTCTCTAGTTGGCTAATATAGCTAGCTGTTACACCGGCCAATTCAGCTAGCTCAGCAAGTGAATACCGGGTTGTACCCTTGGTCCTGAGTTGTCTGAGCTCCCGGCCAAATTCAGTTCTTGGTTCCTTCATAGCACCATCAAATAATACACAAAAAGTTAAAAATGTCAAGTCCCACTATTGACTATGACAATCGTTTGTGATAAAGTACAACCAATGATAATTTAATTTTTGTTAATTTGTGCTCGCTATCACACTGTGCTAAAATGTTGATGCTATTCATCGGAAATGAGGCTAGAATATGGTAACTAAAAGCAAACCATTCACGCCAAGCGATGTTATTGCATCGTTATTAACGTTTCTCCCAGATGAATTCAACAACGACCCTAAAAAGATACATACTACGATAGAGCGCCTTCAGCACCAAACGAAATACAAATATCTACTTGAAGACTTTGAATTCTTAAACTATGATCCATATCCCTATTCTCCATTGCTAGGCCGAATACTTAACAGGCTCCAAGAGGCAAGACTCTTGTCTTCGCTCAACCCAGGATACGAGAAATATGTTTTAAAGAAAGCATCAAGAGACGCGATTAGGAAGAACATTTTGAAGAAAAAGTTAAATGATCAAACCGATAAGTTGTGCCAAATGGCTTCAGAATTGGAGGCAGCATTAAAATGAGAAGCCATGGCTCCTAAATCTCTCGTCACTGACGTAGAGAAATTTGTCAAAGATCTTTTCTCTCGGCATCCTGCACAAATGGTTGCCGAGAGAAAAGTTATTCACGACCCTATTCTAGGGACTAACGCTTTTGAGCCACACGAAATTGCTTTAATTGACCTTCCTTTTTGCCAGCGCCTACGCAGAATTAGTCAGACAGATGTCGCATCACTTATCTATCCATCTGCTAATCATAACCGGCTAGAGCATTCCCTTGGCGTGGCTACAATCGCTGGTAAAATACTTGATAGCCTCCGCCAACGACTATGGCCTGGGAAAACGGATATATTGAGTTCTGCGGCTGTGATGGAGGTGCGTACTGCTGCTATTCTTCACGACATAGGGCAGGGTCCCTTCTCTCATCTCACAGATTACATTATGAAGCAATTGCCAGAAGTCATTCGGTATAGAAAGAAGAATCCCAATAAGTTTAGTGAAGACAAGCCCCATGAAATGCTGTCATATTTAATAGTAAAAAGTCCTACTTTTCAGGATTACGTCAAGCATGAAATTGTTGGTAAATATGCACGGCCAGAAATCAACATAGATAGAATCGCGGAAATGATTGTTGCAGCAGGGGAAAGAGATCCACTGAATGCATGGCAAGGGAATATTATAAATGGGCCTTTTGATGCAGATAAGCTTGATTATCTTCAAAGGGATGCCTATTTCTCCGGTCTGAGAATAGGCATAGACCTTGATCGTTTCCTTAATTCTGTTTGGCTGGATTGGAGTTCAAGGCCTCGTCGACTCAAAGTAATGACATCTGGGGCCATTACATTGGAGCAAATCCTTTTCGGCAAGGTATTGCTTTATAACACCATGTATCATCATCAGAAAGTTCTTGCTGCCGAATGTGCAATTCAAGGTATTTTTGAAATGCTAAGGGATCATCCAGACTATAAAATTAATGGTCGTAGAATGGATAGAGTAATAGACTACTTATATATAACTGAGGAAGCTATACTTTCGTTAGATAATAAGCCCGAGGAACTCAAAAATTACATTGACCGATTCTTGCGGCGAGATCTTCTAAAGCGTGCACTTGTTATATCTGCTGATACCGTGAATAAACCGGAAACGTCAACTGGATATTCACAATTCAAGGATTTAGTTGAAGACCCTGATGGGCTAAGGAATTTGAGACTTAAACTTGTTTCAGCTTTGAATTGCAAATACCCGATATACGATATATGGATTGTACTCCCGCGAACCCCCACTTTTTCTGATGAAGCTTCCAGGGCCATAATTCAGGACCCAGGGGGAAAACCTAAAAGCCTACGAGAGCCTTTTCGCGTTGATGAATGGTTGACTGCTTATTGGAGCAACAAATGGAAAGGCTATGTATTCTGCCCGGCCGGCGAGGCAATACGCAAAGAGGTAGCAAAGAAAGCCGCTGAACTCTTCCATGATGAATACAAATTTAGTCTGAATTCTAAAGCGATGGAGCAAGCCAAAATAAGATGACAAACAATTTGTATCAAAATCTTTATTCTGTGGCAGATGTGAAGCCAATTTGCCAATAATTTGTTTAAGAAGTATTCATCCCCAGGTTACGCCAGCCTCACCTCGCCCGTATCGTCTGCGCTCAGGATAGCCTGGAAGTCGTAGCCCCTGCGCCTGATCTCGTCCGAGCCGCCCTGGTGCCGGTCGAGCAGCACCACCACCTTGACCACCTTGCAGCCCTCTGCCTCCACAGCCTCTATGGCTCGCAACACCGAGCCTCCGGTGGTAATAACATCGTCCACTATAGCCACCCGCGACCCCTTCTTCAGCGGCCCCTCGATGCGTTTCTGCGTCCCATGCCCCTTCGTCTCCGCCCTGACGATGAAAGCAGGCATAGGCTTGCCCTCCAGGTGACTCACCACGGCGACCGCTGTGACCATGGGGTCAGCCCCCATAGTCATGCCCCCCACCGCCTCCACTCCAGCCCCCTTCAAAATATCGAAAACCTTCTTCCCTATCAGATAAGCGCCCTCTGGCCAGAGTGTCACCAGCCTGCCATCGAAATAGTAAGAGCTCTTCAGCCCCGAGGAGAGCGTGAAATCGCCATGAAGTATGGCATGCTCCTTGAAAACCTCCAGCAGCCTCTTATCACTAGCCTTGGTCAATTCTCAACCCTCCTTCGGTGAGCAATCCGTAGGGGCGTTTCGCGAAACGCCCTAGAGCTGTTAATCAGACCCCCAGCAGGAAGAATCCTGCACCTCTCATAAATACAATCCATGCTCTGCTATATACTTCTCCACCGCCTCAGGCACCAAATAGCGGATGGAAAGCCCCTGGGCCACCCGCCTCCTGATCTCCGTGGAGCTGATATCTATCTGGGGCACATCAACCAGCATTATGCGCTGTGATGCCCCGGGGACGGAGAGCTCTAGCTTGCGCAGGTCAACTTGTTCATGAGCAGGCCGACCTATCCCTACCACCTGGCATATCTCCACCAGCCGGGCCGGGTCTTTCCACTTGGGGAATTCCGCCAACGCATCGGGCCCCACGATGAAATAGATTTCAGCTCCGGCGCCCAGCTTAGCCTTCAGCTCTAGAATCGTGTCTATGCTATACGAAAGGCCGGGACGCTCGATCTCCATAGTAGATACCTTGAAATAGGGATTTGAGGCCACAGCCAGTCTCACCATGGCCAGCCTGTGTTCCGCCGCGCTAATAGGCTTGTCCTCCTTGAGCTTGAGCCACGGCCGTCCGGCCGGGATAAACAGCACCTCGCCCAACCCCAGCTTCTCCCTGATATCCCCGGCCACAATGAGGTGGCCCAGATGTATGGGGTCGAAGGTGCCTCCCAGAACACCTATCTTCCTCTTGGTCATGCTTCCTCTCCCCGCTTCCCAGCCTTCTTTGCAGGCAAGGGGCGCGGCCGAAACACCTTGAATTCCTCCTCTTGCTTCCTGGGAGAGAGACGGGGCGCTTTAGAGACCAGCTCCCAGGCCTTGTTCATAAGCTCCTTGACTCTCTCACTCGTTGCTGCCGAGATAAAATGCACCGACACCCCCAGCTCCTGGAACTCCCTCTCGAGTTGGGGTATGCGGGCGCGAACATGCGGTAAATCGATTTTGTTTATGGCTATAATCCGGGGTCTATCCTTCAAAGAAGGCTCATACGACACGAGCTCCGCCTCAACCTTCTTGAAGTCTGAAACAGGGTCCTCCGAGCTTCCGTCAACCAGGTGTATCAGCGCCTTGGTGCGCTCGATATGGCGCAGGAAATCGAGCCCCAGCCCTCGACCCTCATGTGCCCCCTCGATAATACCGGGGATGTCGGCGAGCACGAAGCTTTGATAGCCCATTTCCACAACGCCCAGAGCAGGCTCGAGGGTGGTGAAGGGATAATCTGCAATCTTGGGCCTGGCCTTGGATACTACACTCAATAGAGTGGACTTCCCCGCATTAGGATAGCCGATAATGCCAACATCGGCAATCAGCTTGAGGTCGAGCGCCAGCCGTTTCTCCTCGCCGGGCTTACCGCTCTCCGCTGTGCGCGGAGCCTGATTTGTCGCCGTGGCGAAATGAGTGTTGCCCCGGCCTCCCTTTCCTCCTTTAGCCACCAATACCTGCTGTTCCTGCTCCACTACGTCTGCAACTAATACGCCGGAGCCAGTTTCTGCTTTGAGCCGCACCTGGGTACCTAGAGGGACCTTAATAAAGAGGTCTTCTCCCCTCTTCCCGTGCATGTTCTTCCCTTTCCCATGAGCGCCTTTCTCTGCTTGGAAATGCTTTTTATACCTGAAAGCAAGCAGGGTGGATACACCTCCATCTCCTACCAAGTACACGCTTCCCCCATTCCCTCCATCTCCCCCGTCAGGACCTCCCAGGGGAACAAACTTCTCCCTGCGAAAACCGACTACTCCGTTTCCCCCGTCCCCGGCCTTAACATAAATCTCAACTCGGTCTATCAATTATCCCGCCTTATTATTGTATTGCTGGTTATTGGATTTATTATAAGCATAGTGGGAAGGACTGTAAAACTAATAATTATATAGCCGGGGAAATCGTGGTAATTCCGCCTGTCTGAACCAAGGCATTTGGTGGAGGATAGGGTAGGTTAGATGAAGAAATTGTGGAAGGTCTGTCTATAAAAAGAAGACTGGGAGAGGGGGTACTCGCTTGAGAAATGAAGACATAATAAAAATGCACTTATCCACAGTGTGAAGCAGTTTTCCACAGAAAATAGCGAGTTATCCACATTTTTATGTTAATGCTTTAGGTGGGTAATCGTTTAAGCTGATTTAGAGTAGAGGTTCTCCCTGATCTCGAGCAGGTCGCGGCGCAGCCCGTGGTCGGCGTTGGCCTCATCGGAGATCTTGTGATAGCCATGCAGGATTGTGCTGTGGTCTCGACCTCCCAGCTCTCTGCCGATTTGAGTCCAGGAGCATTGAAGTTCTTCTCTAAGGAGGTACATTGCTATCTGGCGTGCTTGAGAGGATGTCTTGTCCCGTCTCTTACCCTGCAGGGTGTCCGGAGGAATGTTAAAAAAGGTGGCTACCGCATTGATAATCACTGCCGGTGTCAGGGTGCGTTTATGGGAATCGCTGGAGATATCTGCCAGAGCTTGAGTTGCAAGTTCAACTGTGAGTGGCGCTTTGGTAAGTCTGGCGTACGCCAGGACGCGGTTGAGCGCCCCTTCGAGCTCGCGGATATTCTTCTGGATGCGGCGAGCTATAGAGTTCAACACCTCGGGAGGGACTACCGTTTTCTGTTCTTCAGACTTCATCTGGAGAATGGCGATCCTGGTTTCCAGGTCAGGAGGCTGCATGTCTACTATTAGCCCCCATTCGAAGCGGGAGCGTAGTCTATCCTCTAGCAGAGTCAGGGACTTCGGAGGGCGGTCGCAGCTTATCACAATCTGGCTGTTGCCTGTATGCAGGTCATTGAAAGTATGGAACAGACCTTCCTGGGTCTGCTCCTTGCCTGCTATGAATTGGATATCATCGATGAGCAGGACGTCTACGCTGCGATATTTGTTTCTGAAGTCCTCGCTTCTCCTCTCCCTGATAGCGCTGATGAACTCGTTGGTGAACTGTTCGGCGGTGACATACATCACCCGAGGGCGAACTCGTATCGCCTCCCACCCGATGGCATGCAGGAGGTGGGTCTTCCCCAGTCCCGGGCCGCTGTAAACGAACAAAGGGTTATAGCTGTTTCCGGGATTCTCCGATACTCCCAGGGCGGCGGCATGGGCCAGGCGGTTGCTGCTGCCCACTATAAAGGTAGAGAAGGTGTACTTTCGATTTAACTTGGGCGCACTGGGTCGCTGTTTATAGTTTGGAGAGGAAGGAGATGAAGGTACAGGAGGAGCCAGCTCCTCATCCCCATTCCCTAGATGAACCTGGAACTGTACCGATATCGGCTTCCCGGTAATGCCGGTTAGTGTTTTCTCAATTAGGGGATTTAACCGACTCTCTAACGATTCTGTGACGAAACTGCTCGGTACCCCAACTGTGAAACAACTATCGCTATAGGTTAACCCTACTGTATTCTTTAACCAGGTTTGGTAGTTTGCTGGACTTACTTTGACTTGCAGCTCGTCGAGCGCCGCTTTCCATATCTCGGCAGCGGGTCTCGTTTTCATACCACACCTCATCACAACAACTTGACAAAGCAACCTCCACACCGCCAAGCGGTGTTTTAGTGCACAAAAAGGAATAATGCAACCGCACTCTTATGCGAACAAGAAATAAAACTAGAGCGCTTTCCTCTGAGACGCGTTTGTTACCGGAGCGGTCTCTCTATGATGTGCTCCATGAGGAAGGGAGCACATCTCATGGCGGATGTTTCATCTGGGGGCTTTCTTTGTGGTAAACATAAGGAAAATTGCTTAGTTAAGATAACAGACGGCAAGGCTCAGGTCAAGAGCTTTTTATTACATTTTTGAGATGCAAAAAATTTGTTGAAAATAGGCGAAGGAGAAAATTCAGGCCCTTTGGAGCAGAGGCTAAGGGGATCATAAACTACTCTGAAAGTATATGCGTCTCACCTTGATTGACGGCCAGGTGTCCTAATGCTATTATCAGGGCCGCAAGCAGCAGGGGAAATGGTGTGAGGAATAGAAACCAGAGGTATAGATGAAAAGTAAGAAAGTAGCAGCTTTATTTGCCTTTTTCTTGATTCTGGCAAGTCTGCTCTTTGCCAGTTGCGCCGCAAAACAAGTCGGCGCGCAAGTCCGATCCCCGACGACCACTGGGGCTTCACTGGTAGTCATAGATAGTTCCGGAAACGCGTTGCCAATTGTGTTCAGATTCTCCCGCGAGGTGGACGGTGTGAAATATTACTTGGATGATGGCAAAGAGCTGACGAAAGAGGAGATCTTGAGCAGCCTGAAAGCCCAGAACATGACGGTGGCGGAGGTTAGTGAGATCTGGAGGACCTCGATTGCCGATGTATTTGCTCTGTTTACCCCAGAGCAACTCTCTGAGAGGAGCCTTCCAGGAGCAGCAACCTACGCTGCAACGATATACGATATGTGGGAGTGCTTAACAAATGGGCCGCCGAAAATACGTGAGTATCCTAGAGCGATCCTCGCGGGGCTGGTGCCGAACATAGATATGCGCGACAAGGTGTTTGATTTTCTGGAGAAACAAAAGAGATCTTCATTCAGTTACTAAATGTAAAGGCCCCCAAGATTGGGGGCCTTTAAGGTTTCCTCGGAATTGTTTAAGCTCAGGCAGAACGACCGGCCACAGCGACCGATTCTAGCACTACGAAGCCATTGATGCGGTTAAGAAACTCGTTCCTAAAGACCTTTTTCATCTCCTCGAGTCCCTTTTCCTTACTAGTCATGATGATGACGGTGTTGCGGAAGTCGACACTGAGACCCTTGGCATCGGTCAGGTGTCCATTATCGAATGTCTGTAGCAGGATGTTGAACACATCGGGGTGGGCCTTATCAATCTCTTCCAGCAGGATCACAGAGTAGGGCTCGCGCCTCACCGCCTCAGTTAATTGTCCACCTTCATCGTCTCTAGCATTGCCTAGAGGAGGCCCGACGAGACGCGCAACGGTGTCCTTCTCCATAAACTCTGACATATCTAGCCGTACGAGAGCTTCTTCTTTCCCAAACATAAACTCAGCCAGTCCTTTAGCCATCTCTATCTTGTCTACATCGGATGGTCCTAAGAACACGAAGCTAATCGGTCGTTTCTCTCTCTTGAGTCCGACCTGCGCCCTCTTAACGGCCTCCTGTATTTCAGCAATAGCTCTGTCCTGACCCATGATGCGCTCGCGCAACTCCTTCTCCAAAAGGCCCTCATCCAGAGCTTCTCCCAACGACTTCAGCACTATCTGCTCATTTTGGAAGTAAATTTTTATCGTCTCGCCGGCATGAAAACTGCCTTTGAGTAAAGCGTCAGAGAGAGGATCTTCAACCTCTTTCTCGATTAACCGCCTGAGAGGGCGAGCGCCAAAATCGCGATCATAGCCTTTTTCTCCCAAGTGATCCTTAGCTGCTTTGGTTGCAGCAAGCTTTATGTCTTTCTCCTTGAGCTGAGTCTGTATTTGGGAGAACATCAACTCAACGATCTTCCTGATGTGTTCTTCCGTCAAGGCATGAAACACCACAGTACCGTCGATGCGGTTGAGGAACTCGGGGCGGAAGGTCTTCTTCATCTCGTCCAGCACCTTGTCCCTCATCTTTTCATAGGACAGTTGGGCTGCCTTGGTCTCATCGCTGCGAGAGACGAAGCCTATAGCGCCCTGTTTCTTGATAAGCTCAGAGCCTATGTTGCTGGTCATGATGATGATGGTGTTGCGGAAGTCCACCCGCCGTCCCTTGGCATCGGTCAGGTGTCCATCATCGAATATCTGTAGCAGGATGTTGAACACGTCGGGGTGGGCCTTCTCTATCTCATCCAGCAATATGGCGGAGTAAGATTTGCGTCTCACTGCCTCGGTCAGTTGCCCGCCTTCATCATAGCCGACATACCCCGGCGGAGCACCAACCAGACGGGCTACGGTGTGCTTCTCCATAAACTCCGACATGTCGAGCCTGACCAGGGACTCCTCGCTGCCAAACATGAACTCCGCCAGCGCCCGCACCAGCTCTGTTTTGCCTACGCCGGTGGGCCCGAGGAAGATAAAACTGCCTATGGGGCGCCTGGGGTCCTTGAGCCCGGCGCGCGCCCTTCTCACTGATTTCGAGATAGCAACAATGGCCTCGTCCTGGCCTACAATACGCTTATGCAGGGCCTCTTCCATCTGAAGCAGCCTGGCGGACTCATCTGCAGCCAGGCGTGCCACTGGAATGCCTGTCCACATGCCGACAACCTCAGCGATGTGCTCCTCGGTCACTACCTTCTTCTCCGTATCGAACTCCTGCTGCCGCTGCCAGTCGGTGCGCATTTTCTCCACTTTTTCGCTAAGCTTCAGTTCTCGTTCGCGCAGCTCCGCGGCATACTCATACTGCTGGGAGCCGATAGCCTGTTCCTTATCTTTACGTAAGGACTCCAGGGCTTTTATTGCCTCGTTCAGGCTCACAGGGACGCTTGACTGCTTAATCCGCATCCTCGATGCAGCCTCATCTATGAGGTCTATTGCCTTATCCGGCAGGAAACGGTCCGGTATATACCGGCCCGCCAGCGCAGCAGCCGTCTTCAGTGCCTCGTCATTTATGGTCAAACGGTGATATTCCTCGTAGCGGCTCTTGATGCCTCTCAGGATCTCGATGGTCTGTTCAATTGAGGGTTCCTCGACCAGGATCGGCTGGAAACGGCGTTCCAGGGCAGCGTCCCGTTCCACGTGCTTGCGATAATCATCCAGGGTAGTAGCGCCGATACATTGTAGCTCACCTCTGGACAGAGATGGCTTCAGGATGCTGGCAGCGTCTACAGCACCCTCGGCAGCGCCAGCCCCAACAAGGGTGTGTATCTCATCAATGAACAGAACGCAGTTGCCTGCGGTCTTTATCTCCTCGATAACCTTCTTCAGCCTCTCCTCAAATTCGCCACGGTATTTTGTCCCTGCGACCAGGGAGCCGATGTCGAGAGTTAGCAGCCTCTTCCCTTGCAGTGTCTCTGGGACGTCCCCGGAGACTATGCGGTGGGCAATAGCCTCAGCGATAGCTGTCTTGCCCACTCCGGGCTCCCCAATGAGGACAGGATTGTTCTTGGTGCGTCGGCTGAGCACCTGAATCACCCGCTCGATCTCCTTGGCGCGTCCGATTACGGGGTCGAGTTTACCAGCCCGTGCAGCAGCGGTCAGGTCTACTCCGAGCTGATCTACGGTTGGGGTCTTGGTTGTAGACCGTTGCCCCGCGGCAGGATGGGGCGCGCTCTGGCTGAGCACGCGATTCAGTTCGGTGTGTACGCGTTCCACGCTGACGCCGAGGCTCTCCAGAACACCTGCGGCAACCCCCTCGCCCTCGCGCAACAGGCCCAGAAGGATATGTTCAGTACCAATGTACTGGTGCCCCAGCAAACGGGCTTCGTCCACAGCCAGCTCGATGACCTTCTTCGCCCTGGGGGTGAGCCCGACTTCGGTCTGGGTCGTCCCCTCGCCGCGGCCAATGATGAATTCTACGGCAGCCCTAACTTTGTTCAACCCAATGCCGAGATTGGAGAGGACTTTAGCAGCCATCCCCTCTTCCTCGCGTACTAGCCCTAGCAATATGTGTTCGGTTCCAATATAGTTATGGTTGAACCTTCGGGCCTCTTCTTGGGCTAAGGCCAGAACCTTGCGCGCCCGTTCTGTGAACTTGTCGAACCTATTTGCAGCCATTTCCCAACTCCGCCAGAGCTTCTCCGGCCTGAATCTTTCCTGAGTACTACTTTTTCAGGACAGACTTTAGTACTGGCTTTCGAGCCTATTGTAACACAAATAGGCCTTGAATAAAAGAGCCCAAATTTACTATACCTCCGAAATTTGGGCCCTTTTATGCTCCCCGGCAGTGGCATATTTTCCACAAGGAGTTGCCCCCTCAGTATCGTCTGCGCTGGGGCGTTTCACTACCGTGTTCGGGATGGGAACGGGTGGTGCCACCCCGCTCTAACCACCAGGAAGCAATATTTACTTTTGTATTAAAGTTTACTTAGAATAAGTCCTCGTTACCCTCTGGAAGCTTACCGTGTTCCTGTAAAAACTGTTGAATCAGCTCGCTTTCCCGCATAGTATACATCAAAGTCTCCTCAAAATGCAAGTACTTCGCTTTCTTTACCCATTCATCTCCCGAGTTAAGCACCTCCTGCAGGCCCTTGTGTATATTGGAATTGCTCCCGATGTAGATGACCTCCTTCTGGTCATTAAACAGACGGTACACCCCGTCTTTTTCAGGTGCTGCGTCTACATTGGTAGAGTTAAACTCCAGCCATTCGCTGGGGGGCAGTATCACTGGCGATATTTGGAGCCTCAAGTCGCACCTCAGGCATCTTGCCGCCTCCTCGCAAGCCCTCTGCTTGGGGAAACCGAGCTCTACCTCGGAGAAGTCGCTTAGGCGCCGTTCTACGACAAGGTGCGGCTGCCGCTCGCGGTGCTTATCCGCAAAGCCCTCATCTCTACCAAACCAGGGGCTGGCTTTGGCTGGTTCGGCCAGCGCCTCGCTGATGTCTCCGCTGCCTCCCAGGTACTTGTCTATAGATGATGTCGCTTTTCTTCCTGCAGCGATCGCTTTAATCACCGAGGCAGGCCCGGTGGCGACATCGCCCCCAGCGAAAACTCCGCCCATGCCTGTGGCCAGCGTTTCGGAATTGACTTTCAGAGTACCCCCACCCAGCGGCTCGAGCCCGAAACCGGGGGGGATAGCAGGCACTTGCCCTATGGCAGCTATCACCGTATCGCAGGCTATGTTGAACTCGCTGCCCTTGATGGGCACCGGGCGCTTCCTGCCGCTGGCATCCGGCTCGCCCAGCTCCATGCGCAGGCATTCCATCACCAGCGTATTGCCGTCCTTTGTTATCTTCGTCGGTGCAGCCAGGAACAATATCTTAACACCCTCTTCAAGTGCAGCCTCCACCTCCTCGGGATTGGCTGGCATCTCCTGCCTGGAGCGCCGGTAGACGATAACCACCTCTTTGGTGCCCAGGCGACGCGCCGTGCGCGCAGCATCTATAGCTGCGTTGCCGCCGCCGACCACCGCTGCCCTTTCGCCCAGCTTCACCTTTTTGCCCTGGCTCACATCTTTAAGGAAAGAAATGCACTCTATGACGCCGGGGCTTTCTTCACCGGGGACACCCATCTTAACCCCTTGGTGAGCCCCTATAGCCAGAAAGATGGCCTTAAAGCCCTGTTGCTTGAGACCATCGAGGGATTCGATCTTGCTGTTGGTCTTTATCTCAACTCCTATGCTCTTTATCCCCTCGATTTCGCTGTCCAGAACCTCTTGGGGCAGGCGATACCTGGGTATACCCACCCGCATCATGCCCCCTGGCTCAGGCAGTGCCTCGAATACGGTTACAAAATGGCCGAGCTTTGCCAGATAGTAAGCTGCGGTCAGCCCCGCCGGCCCCGAGCCCACAATAGCCACTTTTTTGCCGGTAGGGCTTGCCTTCTTGGTCTTGGTTTGCCACTGGCTGGTATCTTGCTCGGCGATGAAGCGCTTCAGCGCGCATATGGCGATGGGCTGGTTCAGTTGCCCCCGGCGGCAGACGCCCTCGCAGGGATGGAAGCAGACCCGGCCCAATACTCTGGGAAAGGGCGCCTTTTCTCGCACCACTGCCACCGCCTCGGCGAATTTGCCTTCGGCAGTGAGGCGCACATAGCGGGGCACATCTATCCCCGCCGGACAGGCGTTGCTGCAGGGGACAAGGGCTGCCTCTCGTTCTGCCCGCTTAATGTCCTTGTCCAGCAAAGCGCCGGTGGGGCAAACCTCGACGCAGGCGCCGCAGAACTTGCAGCCGGACTCCCTGAGCGATGAGGCGATAGGCCCGGCAATGACCTCACCGTCCCGAACGATGAAGCCCAGGGCGCCTATGCCGCGCAAATCCTTGCATACTCTGACGCAGCGGGTGCAGCCGATGCACAGGTTGTAGTCTTGGGTGAACAGCGGCTCGTCTTTCTTAACAGGCAGGTCCTTGAAAATATAGCGGGGGATGCTTTCTTTGAGACCGATAAACTCGACAACCGCCTGAAGCTCGCAGTAGCCCAGCTTGGAGCAGCAGCGCTCTTTGATGGGTATGCTGTTCGGGCATGACTCAAACGGGCTGCAGCCCTCCCGCTGCTTGCAGGTGAGACAGGCGTGGGGGTGCTTGAGCAGGATAGCTTTCAGGTTTTCACGCCGCAGCTCTTGAACCCGGGGCGTGTTAGTGTGGACTACCATGCCCTCGGCTGCAGGGAGGTTGCACGAGGTGGAGACGTCCTTCATCCCCTCGACCTCTACGAGGCAGAGCCGGCACCCCTGAAACTCTACGCTGGCCCCTGAGCTGTGGTAGGGTTTGCCGCCGAGGTAGATAACGCCGGAAGCCTTCAATCCTGGTGCCGGGGGTAAATCGGGGTGGGCGCACAGCGCCGGAATGTAAATCCCCGCGCCTTGCGCCGCCTGGAGGACGGTCTTCCCCTTTTCTACTTCCAGCTCTTTGTCATCAATCTTTAGCCTTATTTTGCTCATTTCGCCCCTTTAAACACGGGTAGGTTGGAGTCCTTCCTTAAACGAAGGCCCCCAACCTTGTTTGAACGTTAAACGAGTTGCGAGACTATTATAAGTCAGATTCAGATTCGGGTCAACAAGAGGCTATGCAGAGGCGAGAGAATTAGCTTGAACGCATAAGCTGAGTGCTGTAGGGGCGTCCGCCTGAGGCGGACGCCCCTACGTTTACAACGCAGGTCTAACCGATTTAGAACAAACCAGAAACCCTACCGGACTTGGTGTCCACATCCACCCTTCGGAAGGCAGGGTCGGAAGACGTGCCCGGCATCAGGCTGATGGTCCCGGCCATCGGGCAGAGGAACTTGGCGCCTGAGTAGATAAGCACGTCGCGGATGGGGAGCATCCACCCTTTGGGAGTGCCCTTAATGGACGGGTCATGGGTGAGGCTCAGGTGCGTCTTCACCATCATGGTAGCGTACTCATCATACTTGGCGTCCGACTCGAACATCTTGGCCTTTTCCGTAGCCTCTGGGCTCCAGTTCACGCCATCGGCGCCATAAACTGTCTTGGCGATCTTCTCAACCCGCTGGCGCAGCTTCATCTCGTTAGGATAGAGGAACTTAAAGTCGTTCTTCTCTTCGCAGGCTTCCATAACCACATCGGCCAGCTCCAGGGCACCATCGCCGCCGTCAGCCCAATGGGTAGATAAGGCGCAGCGGGCACCGGCCGCCTCAGCCGCCTTGCGCACCATGGCTATCTCGGCCTTGGTGTCGGTATGGAACGCGTTGATGCACACCACCGGATTGATGCCAGCCGTTCTGATTGTATTGATGTGGTGGATCATATTGGGAAGGCCTTTTTCCAGCAGCTTCAGGTCCTCTTTGGTGTAAGAATCGGGCAGCGGAATGCCGGCCACCACCTTGGGCCCACCGCCGTGCATCTTGAGGGCCCGGATCGTCGTGGTCAATACCGATACATGGGGCTTGAGTCCGCTCAGGCGGCATTTCACGTTCCAGAACTTCTCGAAGCCGATGTCTGCGGCGAAGCCGCTCTCTGTGATATGGTAGTCAAACATCTTCAAGCCGATGCGGTCTGCTATGATGGAAGACTGCCCCACAGCGATGTTGGCAAAGGGGCCGGCATGCACCATCAATGGCTGATACTCCACGGTGCAGCACAGGGTGGGGTTGATGGTGTTTCGCATCCAGGCGGTCATGGCACCGCCGACCTGGAGGTCGCCGGTGGTAACGGGCTTGCCCGCCTTATCGAAGGCCAGTGTAATCTTGTCCATCCTCTCCCGCAGGTCAGCCAGGTCCCTGACAATAGAGAGCATGGCCATCAGCTCGGAACTCACGGCAATGCCGAACTTGGACTGCATCAAGAAACCATCCATGCGGCCGCCGAGTCCGATAACGATGTTGCGCAGGCTCTGGGCGCAGAAGTCCATAATCCAGCCCATTTCCACCCTGGTGGGGTCGATGTCGAAACGGCGCATCTTGGTCAGCCGCTGCAACTGCTCGTCATTATAGTTGCGCTCGTGCTGCATCCTGGAGGTAAGGGCCACCATGGCCAGGTTGTGGGCGTTCATAATGTCGTTGATGTCGCCCGTGAGCCCCATGGAGAACTCGGTCATGGGGATAAGCAGCGCGTTGCCTCCGCCGGCAGCCGTCCCCTTGATATTCATGGTGGGGCCGCCCGAGGGCTGGCGGATACATCCGCCCACATTCTTGCCTCTCTTGCCCATGCCCTCCATAAGGCCGCAAGAGGTCGTGCTTTTCCCTTCGCCCAGCGGCGTGGGGGTGATGGCGGTAACCTCAATATATTTGCCATCCTTCTTGTTCTTCAGGCGCTCCATTATCTTCAAGAAATCCAGCTTTGGAGTCCGCCCGAAGGGGATGAGTTCGTCCTTTTGCAGGCCTAGCTTTTTAATCCACTCCTCAGGGGTGGGCATACCCTTCTCGGCCTGTTCTGCAATCTGCCAGTCCTTCAGTTTTACTGCATCGTATGCCATATAAGCGTGAACCTCCTACCTTAATTTATTTTCTCTCTATTGTTTCTTAGCGGACTGCTGTTCCGCAGCCCTGACCGTATTTACCATGAGCATTGTGATTGTCATTGGCCCCACACCGCCGGGGACCGGTGTTATAGCCTTCGCCTTCTCTTTGATGGCCTCGAAATCCGTGTCGCCTACCAGTCTGAAGCCGCTCTTCTTGGTGGCGTCGGGGATTCTGTTTACGCCTACATCGATAACTACTACTCCCTCTTTGACCATGTCCGCTGTAATCACCTGCGGCTTGCCCATGGCCGCAATGAGGATATCCGCCTGCCTGGTGTACTTGGGCATATCCTTCGTGCCGGTATGCACCATTGTCACCGTGGCGTTGGCGCCCTTCTGTTTCTGTATCAGAATGGCCATCACGGGTTTGCCCACGATGTTGCTCCGTCCGCAGATAACCACGTGCTTCCCTTCGGGGCTGTTGCCGCTGCGAACAAGCAGCTCCTGGACGCCGTGCGGCGTGCAGGGCATGAAGTAAGGGTCGCCGATTAACAGCCTGCCTACATTGACGGGGTGGAAACCGTCAACGTCTTTCTCGGGGTCGATGGCATTGAGGACTTTGTCCGCATCGATTTGCTTGGGCACGGGGAGCTGCACCAGGATGCCGTGGAACTTGGGGTCCTTGTTCAGCTTATGGACGAGGTCAAGGAGCTTTTGTTCCTCGGTGTCCACGGGGAGAACTATGGTCTCCGACAAGATGCCCAGTTCGTCAGCCGCCTTGCCTTTGCCGGTGACGTAGGATACCGAGGCAGGGTCCTCGCCCACACGCACGAAGACCACGCCGGGGTTTATTCCTTTCTTCTTGAGTTCTTGCACTTTCACTTTAAGCTCAGCGCGGATTTGTTCCGCTACCGCAGTTCCTGATATTATCTCCGCAGCCATTCTTTGGCCTCCTTTATTTTATAGAAGTTACCTTATATATATCCGTTACCGGCCTTTGCTTGCCTTGCGCAGGGGCGGGCAAAAGTAGGAGGGTTGCAAACTCGCCTGGGGCGTCAGCGTGTTGGAAGAAGGAGAGATGTATTCTGGTAATGCTGAAAAGGAATGCCTGATTGTGGAGGCAATAATAAATTCAGGCTTGAGGGTATCGATTATAGGAGCTACCTGCAATTTGCCCTCCAGACCGTAAAAAATTATAGCATATCCTTTTAAGGGGTGCAATCGGTCAACAGGCCTAAACTCAGTAGGCAATTCTACGCATTCCGTCCGCATGGTGGAACTTTTTAGGGCAGTATACCGTCTTATGTACTAATGGTATGAGGGGCGAAGCCCCTTTGCTGGTTCGCCTATGGCGGACGGGGGTATCCCCGCAAGGTTTTAATGTCATTGCGAGCGGAGCGAAGCAATGACATCCCCTTCTTGAATATTTATGACCGCGAGGGGATTGCCTCGTCGTCCGCCTCGGCGGACTCCTCGCAATGACATTAAAGTCCCCCAAGACTGGGGGACACAGGGGCTGCAAGAAGATTAATAAACAACTTACTCAAAAGGTATTGACAAGCTCGATAAAAAGTGGTAAAAGCTTTACAGTCCGATTTTGCTTGAGTTGAAAATGGACTTATCGGTTTCAGCAAGTTGGGTTAAATGGCAGTCCGTTAGTCCATGTATCCTGATGATGTCTCTGGTGGGGGCGGTCTGAGGCTTATCTTTAAGGAAAGGGATAGGGAAATTACACAAAACTGTCACAAAGGGGGCTTGACAAGGGGGATTAAAGGTGTTTACAATGAACAAAAATGTTCAGGTATAGATATTTGCGCCCGGAGAGACAAGCGGGGTATCTCATGTTATGTGTGTCTGGGGAATTTTCACCTCAGAAGTCCCCCGTGAGCAGGGGAAACGGGATCCCCGATACAAGCTGAGCGATTAGGGAGAGCACAAAAGATTATGAGTAATACGCTACGCAAGGAGGTGGGTTATATGTGAAGATGGATATGAAAAGATTGACAATGGGTTTTCGGTGGCAAGGCAATAATCCCAAGAAAGGAGAGACTAGATGAGTATAAAGTATCGAAAATTAGTTGGGCTGCTGGTGGTGCTGGCAGTAGTCTGCAGCATGGTGGTGATGGCTGTAGCGCCGGCAGCAGCATTTATCGCAGGGCCATGCACGGGAAGCCCGGGGACTCCGCAGGTAGACTGGAGTGCCCAGTCGGCTTATCCGACGCAGGGCATAGTCGGTAACGGCAGCGGCTTTACGCCAGGGGCAGCCATAACAGCTATCCTCAATGGCATCACCCTGACAGGGGCTACCACTGTTATTGTACAGGACGGTTCTGCGCAATACCCAGGTACCCCGGGAACTTGGATTGGTTCCTTCACCATCCCCGATATGCCTGCAGGCAATTACACAGGGACCAGCACCTTAATAGCCACTGACACTGCCCTATCGTCATGCGCCGCTTGGTTCCAGGTGGTTCCGAAACTTAAAGCAACCCCGACAACCGCAGGTACGGGCACCAGCGTAACGTTGACCGGTAGAGGCTATACCTATCCCGGCACTGCTACCGCTGCATTGTATTTGAGTGATGGTGTTACGCCGGCCGGAACGTTGATTACGAGCCCGCTCCCCATCGCAGTTACTTCAAACGGAACCTTCACGTCAACATTCGTCATGCCGCAACCCACTGCGGTAGATCCTAACGGCAATTATACGGTAACGGTTACCGATTCGGCGGGTAAGAGCAATTCAACTAACATTTTGCTCACCCCGTCGCTCGCGCTTATCCCCGCTAACGCCCTGCCGGGGCAGTCCTTTACTGTCCAAGGGAGCAACTTCCCTGCGGGCATAGCCTATATTTACTGGCAAGCCTATGTAAATGGCGCGCAGCTAACGACACAGGGGATTGTCAATGGCAGCTTCATTACAACCGTTCAAGTGCCTGCTGCGGCCACAGCGGCCCAGTACTATGTGTGGGCAGTCACAGGAGCAGGGGCACCAACCACGGCCAACTCCGCGAAGGCGCTCATGACCGTGGGCGGGTTACAGCTTACGCTAAATCCTAGCAGCGCACCCGCTGGGACTACAGTGACTCTCCAGGGCTCTGGGTTCACCCCATTCGCTGCTCTGAATACTGTTGTGTTTGGCTCGGTCGTTGCTCCTATAACGGGGCCGACAATTATTACTCAGAGCGGGACTGTTACCACGACCATTGTGGTGCCTCCGCTGAACCCGGGGACTTATACGGTTGTCGCCTCAGATAACGCGCCAACCCCTGTGTTCAGGACCGGAAGCTGGGCCGTCGCTACGCCTACTGTTACGCTGAAGCCGACGGCTGGGCCAACAAGCACGCTATTGAACGTGAGCGGGTCGGGGTGGATACCCACTGTCAACGCACTCAACTATGGGATCTTCTCGACAGTTCAAGTCACGATAGCCGGTTTGTCCCAGACTACGCAGGTCTCTACCAGCGGTAAGTTCAGCCTCGATGTGCTGGTACCTGCTTTTGCAACCTCAGGGCCCAACACCGTCCTGGTCCAAGACTTCGCTAACGCAGGCTGGGCGCCCAGTCCTACCAACTTCAGCGCTGTGGCTACATTCACCGTGACAGCAGCTACGATTAGCTTTGATCCAAACCAGGGTGTCTCCGGGCAGACCATAACATTTAAAGGTTTAGGGTTCCCGGCGTATAGCCAGATCGTAGAGATAGACTTCAGTCAGCCGGGTTTATTCCCTACAATCATATACCCTGTGCCGCAGCCCCAGATCGATGCCAACGGTAATGTAACGGGGACCTTTGTAGTTCCTGCCAGCCTTGCTGGCACAGCTACGGTGTTGATCTGGTCGACCAACTATATCGCCGCTGGCGCGGCTACGTTTAATATAGTGTCTGGAGCGGCGACACCGGCATCGGTCTTGGCAGATTTGATCGCAAACGGTCAGCTTGCCAACCCGGTGTGGAGCTTCAACAACACTACCAAAGCATGGGATATGTACGATCCGAACGACCTGGTGGATAGCAAAATCACCCTGTTTACACCGGGGACTAGCTACTGTATCTACGTCAATGCTACCGTCACCCTGAACTGGGGCATAAACTCGTACACTCTTACCCCAGGCGTGAACTGCATTGGCTGGCTAGGATAAAAGAGGATATAGCAGGATTTTCTGGGGGGCATCTTCGGGTGCCCCCCAGGAAGAGACCACTAAATAAGGAGGAAAAAGTATGACCAAACTCAGACTGTTGGCTCTACTGGCAGTGGTAGCGCTTGTCCTCTTCCCGGCCATAGCATTCGCTGCGGGACCGGCATTCCCTTGTGCCTTCCATGGCACGGTGCTAGTGAATGGACAAAATGTGCCAGATGGGACTACCATAACGATCACCGTAGGGAATGGTTCTTATAGCACTACCACAACAACCGAAGCAGGCGTTTCAAGATACGGGATAGTCATAACTCCGACTGGGGAGACGGGCTATGCCGACGGGACTGCTGTGACCTTCAAAATCTCCGGCACTACCGTAGGCCAGTCAACCTGGGCAACTGGTGAAAATGTGGAGGTGAACCTGAGCTCAGGGACACCGACACCAGGTGGGTGTGCTTGTATAACTGTTGCGCAGCTAGGAAATACTACGGGCGTTAGCAACGGTGTCCTCACCATAGACCAGAATCAGATCAAAGGTGCCGCAGGTGCCACAGGCGCCGCAGGCGCCCCAGGTGCTGCTGGCGCTGATGGCAAGAGCGCCAACAACGTGCTCGGCATTGTTGGCATCGTCCTCGCTGCCATCGCTCTAATTCTAGTGGTGGTGGTGATGATGAGAAAGCCGCAGGCCGCTCCGCCCTCGCCGAAAACCTAAAGCGCTTGCTGCATAGAAAGTGTTCCAACGAAGCTGCTCGCCGCAAGGCGAGCAGCTTCTGTTTTTATGTCATTGCGAGCGGAGCGAAGCAATCTCACCCCCTTCTTGATATTTATGACCGCGAGGGGATTGCGGAGCCTGCTCCGAGCGCAAAAGAGGAGTCGCCTTCCGCCGAGGCGGACTCGCAATGACATTGAAGTCCCCCCAGATTGGGGGATACAGGGGGTTGCAGAGTGTTGCTAAACGCTCTCAGATTATCCGGCTTTGCCCGGTTCCGGGATGCCCTCTCTGCGGTAGTCCAGCACCAGGACCTTGATCTCAGGCGGCAGGGTCGATTTGGTTACATTGAGCTTGGGCTGGGAGACAACCTCCTTCAATCCCATAACCTTGATAAAATGTTCCAGAGGCTCCAGTTCCATCTTCACCACATCTGTTTTGTAGTGCATGGGTATCACCAGCTTCGGCTCGAGCAGGCCTATGGTCTCCGCTGCCGCCGCGGCATTAAGGGTAGTGAACCCGCCCACAGGCACCATCAGGATATCTACGCCGCTCATCTGCTCAATCTGTTCCGATGTCGGCACGTGCCCCAGGTCTCCCAGATGGCAGACCTTCACTTCATCGATCTCCATGAAGAAGACTGTGTTCTTGCCCCGGGTCGCCCCCTTCTCGTTGTCATGGAACGTGGCGATGCCGTTGATGAAGACATTGGCTATATCGTATTCGCCAGGGCGGCTGACTACCCTGGGGCTGCCCGCAACGCCATCCACAAAGCTGTGCTGAGGATGGTTATGGCTCACAGTGACGATGCTGGCAGTAGGTTTTCTCACCGGATAGCCCAGGGTCTTGTCGAAGGGGTCGGTTACGATAGTAGCCTCCTTCCCCCTTATCCTGAAGCAGGAATGCCCCAGCCATACAATCTCCATTTTCCTACCCTCTAATCACCGCGAAGCCCATGTAGGGCGCGGAGTTTTCTGGATTGCTAATCTATTATAAACCTTTGCCGCTCAAAGCAAGCTTACATTCGCAAAGTATATCAGAGCAGTGGATCGGGGTCAACCTGATTGGTTTTAATGTCATTGCGAGCGGAGCGAAGCAATCTCACCCCCTTCTTGATATTTATGACCGCGAGGGGATTGCTTCGTCGTCCGCCGAGGTGGACTCCTCGCAATGACATTGAAGTCCCCCAAGATTGGGGGATAGAGGGGGTTGAAAGGTAATTGGTAAACACCTCTAAGGGCGAGTTTTTGAAGGAATTGGAGAGTCCAGAGGGGCGAAGCCCCCTCTGGTGGGGGTTTGGGGGTGTCCCCCAATCTTTCACAAGTCCCCCAAGATTGGGGGATTTAGGGGGCTGAAAAGAGATTGATAATCAAACCTCTTGACAAGAATGAGCGTAAAGTGATAGAGTTATTTTAGCATTAGCACTCTAACGTCGAGAGTGCTAATGAAGGGAGCGGAGAGATGCTCACTCGAAGAAGGGATAGAATCCT
>Ga0315279_10001964_pt1 | contig 32379 bp, 30 predicted proteins | sample YL17G06_20_MG_FD_203694 | JGI IMG/M metagenome (GOLD analysis project Ga0315279, IMG submission 203694) | Sediment microbial communities from Yellowstone Lake, YNP, Wyoming, USA - YL17G06_20 | ecosystem: Environmental > Aquatic > Freshwater > Lake > Sediment | place: USA: Wyoming | collected...
CTTCTCCAATACCTTCGTGATCGCTGACGTTAACGTCGTCTTCCCATGATCTACGTGCCCTATCGTCCCTATGTTTACATGCGGCTTCGTCCTCTCAAACTTCTTCTTCGCCATGTTCCCTCCTCGTGTATTAGTCCATTAGAAGGTGGAGCCCACGACCGGGATCGAACCGGTGAACCTCTTCCTTACCAAGGAAGTGCTCTACCAACTGAGCTACATGGGCATGTATAAATAAAAAAAATAAACTCCTGGAGCGGGAAACGGGCTTCGAACCCGCGACCCTCAGCTTGGAAGGCTGATGCTCTACCAACTGAGCTACTCCCGCTCACCTTTAGAGAGCTACTTTCCTCAAAAAAATTGGCTACTCTGGTGGAGAGGGGAGGATTCGAACCTCCGAAGGACTTCGCCAACAGATTTACAGTCTGCCCCCTTTGGCCGCTCGGGAACCTCTCCTTCCCAACTCTTCGTTTTAAAAGCCCTTGTAAAACTCTACAAAGTGGAGCTGGCGATGGGATTTGAACCCGCAACCTGCTGATTACAAATCAGCTGCTCTGCCGTTGAGCTACGCCAGCATAATTTTTTATTATTTACCTATTTTAAAAAATAAATCAATCTATATATTATCTATTAAATTATCTTAAATAAAAGAAAAAAGCAAATAATAAGTTATTATCTCTTAAATTCTTCTTATTAATCTTCTTTTCTTGTGTATTTAAATCTTTTCACTTTTCCTCTAACAAAAAATACATTTAAAGGGCATTCATTACACCTTGGCTCCTTTTTGCATAACTCCTTGCCGAGATAAACTAACAGAGCGTGGTATTCATTAAACACTTGAACGTCAAGATCAAGATTTTCCATAAAAAGATTTTTGATATCTTCATAACTGTCCCGAGTTGAAACCCATCCATGGCGAGAAAATATTCTTCTCGTATAAGCATCCACGACAAAGGTGGACTTTTCTCCGGCATAAAGTAATATACTATCAGCAGTTTCTGGCCCAATTCCATCGATAGCGAGAAGTTTCTTCCTTAAAATCAATGTTTCTTCCTGAAACATTCTATTCAAATTCCCCCTATACTCTTTCTGCAAAAAACCTAAAATATTTTTTATCCTTCTTGTTTTGATGTGGTAATAGCCTGAAGGCCTGATCAATTCAGCAAGTTCCTCATCTTTCATCTTATAGAGAACAGCCGGCTTAAGAACATTGTTAGCCTTCAACCTATGAATCGCCTTCTCGACATTCTGCCAGGAAGTATTCTGGGTCAGCACAGCACCAATTATCACTTCAAAGGGAGTCTCTCCTGGCCACCATCCTCTCGGACCAAAGGCCTGTAATAAAGTGTCATAGACCCTTTGCAGAATTTTCTTCCCCACCCGTCCCGGCACACTTTTTCTACCCATTTTCTACCCACGAATTTTAGTTTCGAGGCGTGAAAAACATCAGAAGATTAATTTACAAGAGAGGTATTTTCTTTCTATATGGTGGGCGATGGGAGATTTGAACTCCCGACTTCTACCGTGTGAAGGTAGCACTCTCCCGCTGAGTTAATCGCCCACATCTGGATATCTATTTAAAACAAGACGGAAAATTTTTCAATAAAAAAATATTGACAACCTATTGAACACTTTTTGAGATATTCTGTGCTATCCTTCTTACTTCGTTCATTACTATTTCTTCGTCAATGGTAGTCAGTTTTCCATCTCTCATCACTACTCTGCCATCAATAATACTCCCTGTCACATCAGATCCATTAACTGCATAAACGAGCTGAGAATAGTAATTATAGAGGGGGGTTAAATGCGGCTTATTCAAATCAATGATGATGAGATCTGCCTTTTTACCAACCTCAATGCTTCCCAGATCGTTTTCGAGACCTAAAACTTTCGCTCCATTAATCGTTGCCATTTTTACCACGCTGATTGCATTCATGGCGGTAGGGTCTCCTCGATAAACCTTGTGCAGTTTGGCAGCCGTGTCCATTTCCTGAAACATGTCCAGATTATTGTTGCTGGCACACCCATCTGTCCCCAAACCAACTACTACACCCTTGGTGAGTAACTCTGGAACAGGTGCAACACCTGAGGCCAATTTCATATTACTCTCCGGGCAATGAACAACTTTCACTCCATATCTCTTCAGGAGATCCATCTCATCTTCAGTAACCTTCACACAGTGATCGGCAATTAATCTCTCACTGAGAACACCCAGATGATCCAGGTAAAAAACAGGGGTTAGGCCGTACTTCTCTTTTACCAGTTTAATCTCGCTTTCGGTCTCAGACAGATGAATAATCAACGGGATACTATACACATCAGACAATTCCTTACATCTCTTGATCAATCCAGGAGAACAGGTATACGTTGCATGAGGTTCTACTGCTGGGATTATGAGTGGATCATTCTTCCACATTTCAGCTAAATCTGCTGTATACTGTAACCCTTCATCAATACTCTTAACATTGGGTGAAGGGAAATCGTACAATACTTCACCTACTACTGCTCTCATTCCAGCTTTCTTTGCTGCCTGCGCTACTTCCTTCTCAAATATGTACATATCACAAAACGTGGTAGTCCCAGATCGTATCATCTCAGCACACGCTAACAAGGTGCCAAGATAAATCAGTTCTTCATTTACATTTTTTCTTTCAGCAGGAAAGATGTATTTTTCTAACCATTCCATCAATGGGAGATCATCGGCCAGTCCCCGGAAAAAAACCATCGCTGCATGGGTATGGGCGTTAATCAGGCCAGGCATGACCAACGAACTGCTCAGATCCCAAGCCTCCTTTGGCCGAAGCTGATCATGATACCTCTGCCCAATTGCAACAATCCTTCCCCCAGTGATAGCTATGAATCCATTCTCGATGATCTGATCGCTCACAAGGGTAAGAACGGTTCCATTATAAAGGAGCAAGTCAACTTCCACCTTTTTTTTCATACACGAGACCCTTTAACTGTCCAGTTTTTCAATTACTCCCTGCACTATCTTCACTAATCGAGGTGTAGCCTTCTCTACGGTTCTTACTACTTCTTCAATAGAGAATGGCTTTAGTTCCCCTAGTATGTTCAGATTGGAAATTACCGACAGTCCAAGAACCTTAATTCTGCAGTGTGCTGCAGCTATGACTTCCGGTATTGTAGACATACCCACTGCATCGGCTCCTATCATTCTTAAGAATTTCGTCTCGGCAGCGGTCTCGAGACTTGGTCCCAAAACACCTACATAAATGCCCTTTTTTATCACCACATTCTCGGCTAATGATACTTCTACTACCATTCGTATAAGTTCCTGCGAATACGGTTCAGACATATCAGGGAACCGTACTCCCATGCTTTCCATATTCCTGCCGGTTAAAGGATTAAAGCCCATAAGGTTAAGATGGTCCGTTATGATCATAATATCTCCAGCAACAAAGCCAGGATTAAGGCCACCAGCTGCATTTGCAATTATGAGATATTGAACACCACAATTCTTCATGACCCATACTGGAAAGGCAACCTCTTGAGGAGAATAGCCTTCGTAGCAATGAATTCTACCCTGCATTACCATTACCGCTTTACCTTTGAGCAGCCCGACAACGAAATTACCAGCATGGAATTGTACTGTAGTCTGAGGGAAATGTGGAATTTCGCTATATGGAATATTACACTCCATCTCAAGAGCGGGAATTAATTCATTGAGACCGGTACCCAGGATGATTCCTATCTTCGGCCGCAATGTGGTCTTACGCATGAGGTAATCTGAAGCGTCCTGGATTTTTCTCTCAAGTGATTCCATATGAGGAAAGTGAGTAATAAAAGTTACTATTAATTAGACTAATTGAGATCTCCTGTCAATAAAAATGGGGCATATTTTTCGTTTGTCAATAAAAAAATGATATGTTACTTTTTAGTTTTATCATATGATGAATTGGGTTTCTTAACCTATGTGTAACGCACTGGAGGAATAAAAAGAGATGGATTATCGCACCACACTCAATCTCCCAAAGACCGATTTCCCTATGAAGGCCAATCTTACTCAAAGAGAACCAACCATTTTAAAAAAGTGGGAAGAACTTAAGATCTACGAAAAAATTAAAGAGGCACGGACGGGAGAAAATAAATTTATTCTTCACGATGGCCCTCCTTATGCGAATGGACATATTCATATTGGAACGGCTTTGAATAAAATATTGAAAGATTTAGTAATAAAGGCCAAAACCATGGTGGGCTTTTCTTCTGAGTTCATTCCAGGTTGGGATTGCCATGGATTACCTATTGAACACCAGATCGACAAAGAATTAGGCGGTAAAAAATATTCCATACCTCAGTTGGACATCAGAAAACTATGCCGTGAGTATGCCACCAAGTACATCGATATTCAGAGAGAAGAGTTTAAACGATTAGGTGTTTTTGGAAATTGGGAAAGTCCATATCTTACAATGAATGATGGGTATGTAGCTACGATTGTAAGGGAACTGGGCAGGTTTATTGCTCAGGGCAGTATTTATAAAGGGAAAAAACCTGTCCAGTGGTGCGCTTCCTGCCAGACTGCTCTCGCTGAGGCAGAGGTCGAATATCAATCCCACCGTTCACCCTCAATTTATGTGAAATTTCCTGTAATCTCCGACCTCAGTTCATTATTCCCTTCATTGGCAAATGAGAAGATATCAATGGTGATCTGGACTACCACACCGTGGACTATTCCTGCCAATTTAGCGATTGCACTTCATCCTGATTTTACTTATGTGGCGGTGAAGGTACCAGGTGAAACCTACATCTTGGCTGAGGGGCTCTTAGAACAGACCATGAAAAAGATAGGGAAAGATACCTTCATGGTATTAGAAAAATTTTCTGCCCGTCAGATAGAAGGTCTTAAATGCAAACATCCCTTCATTGATCGGGAGAGCCTGATTATTCTCGGCCAGCATGTTACCTTGGAGGCAGGTACTGGTTGTGTCCATACTGCACCCGGCCATGGACAGGAAGATTATGAAATCGGACAAAAGTACGGCCTGGAGATCTATGCACCGGTGGACGATCAGGGGAAATTTACTCAGGACGTGAATTTTTTTGCAGGAGAGTTTGTATTTGACGCCAATGATAAAGTAAATAAAAAGTTGAAAGAAGTGGGGGCTCTTCTTATGGAAGAGCAGATTGAACACTCCTACCCACACTGCTGGAGATGTAAAAATCCTATTGTTTTCAGAGCTACTGAACAATGGTTTATCTCCATGGATAGCAATAGACTGCGAGAGAACGCCCTAAAACATATCGATCAGGTTCAATGGATACCTCCCTGGGGTAAAGAGAGGATCTATGGAATGGTCAAAAGCCGTCCTGATTGGTGCATATCCCGCCAGAGAAGTTGGGGTGTACCAATAACGATTTTCTACTGTTCAGACTGTGGAAAATACCTTGAAAACCAAGATATTATAAATTATATAGCCGATCGCTTTGAAAAAGAAGGAGCAGACATCTGGTTTCAGGAGGATGCTCATAGTCTCCTCCCCCCACATACGTCTTGTCCCGCCTGTGGTAACAAAGAATTTAAAAAAGAAACGGATATTTTAGATGTCTGGTTTGATTCAGGGGTAAGTTATGCGGCAGTTTTAGAAAAAAATCGGAACTTGAAGATGCCTGCAGACATGTATCTTGAAGGAAGTGACCAGCATAGAGGCTGGTTTCACAGTTCACTCTTAACCTCCGTAGGTACGAGGGGAATAGCACCTTATAAGTCAGTTTTAACCCATGGCTTTGTTGTGGACGGCACGGGGAAAAAAATGTCCAAATCCTTGGGTAATGTCATCTCGCCGGATACGATTATTGAAAAATATGGGGCAGAGATATTACGACTCTGGGTAGCCTCTGAGGATTACCGACAGGATATCAGGATCTCTGATGAGATTGTAAAAAGATTATCAGAATCATACCGTAAGATTCGGAATACCTGCAGGTTTCTCCTGGGAAACCTCTACGATTTTAATCCTAAAACGGACCGCGTTCAATTATCTGAACTTTTAGAGATAGATCGCTTTGCCTTGTATCAGCTGTTCATCTTCATTCAGAGGGTAAAGGAAGCATATGCATGCTACGAATTTCATGCCGTATATCATGCCATTTACAATTTCTGCGTTACTGAGCTGAGCGCAACGTATCTCGACATCCTCAAAGACCGTCTCTACTGTTCACCGTCTAACACGTCCATGAGAAGGTCCGCCCAAACTGTATTGTATGAAATTGTAATATCATTAACAAAACTTATGGCACCCATCCTGTCCTTTACGGCCGAAGAGATATGGTGGACTATTCCCAATCGTGATGAACGCCGAGAGAGCGTTCACCTCACTACATTTCCTTCTCCACCAGAGGAATACCGAGACGACAAGCTGGCCCATCAATGGGAAATACTCCTGAAAGTCAGGGAAAAGGCGCTCAAATTCCTGGAAATGGCAAGAGCAGATAAGATGATCGGGAATTCCCTTAAAGCAAAGGTAACTATTAAATCACCGGAAGCGCTTTTACAGTTTCTCCAAACGTATCCTCTCTCTGACCTCGAGGACCTCATGATCGTTTCCCAGATCGAACTTCTCCCTCTCGATGGTGATCAAGACGTACCCCTGGAAAGTGCAGTGGAAAAGATTGAGATAATTATCAGTAATGCCGCTGGTAATAAGTGCGAGCGATGCTGGAAATTTAGCAAAACTGTAGGAGAAGATAAAGCAGCAAACACCATTTGTCAACGTTGTGCAGAGGTGGTAAAGAACTTTTGAAAAACCGCTATGCTCTATCCTTGCTTATAGCAGGCATTGTCTTCACATTGGATCAGATATCCAAATCCCTTGTAAGAGAGCTGCTACCACTTAATCATTCGTTAGTAGTAGTGCAAGGTTTCCTGAATCTTGTTCACATTCAGAATCCCGGGATGATCTTCGGTATTTTTTCTCAATCCACATACACATTGAAGTCCTATCTGCTCATCATCGTCTCCCTTGCGGCTATAACCTTCCTCTTTTTCCTGCTCCGATCTTTAAAAGAGAAAAATCTATTCCTTACAATCGCCCTTTCCCTTACTTTAGGCGGGGCAATTGGAAATTTAGTGGACAGGATCGTTTTAGGAAAAGTGGTAGACTTTATTGACGTCTACTGGAGCACATATCACTGGCCGGCCTTTAATGTAGCTGATTCAGCAATAAGTGTCGGGATGGTAATTCTTGTAATTCAGGTCTTACGAGATGAGAACAATGCGCCCTCAAAGTAAAGGATAATAATGTATCCCACCCTCTTTCAGATCAATGGTTTAACCATTCATACTTACGGACTTTTTATTGCTGCTGGTTTCCTCCTGGGATTAGCCATTGCGATGAAAGAGGCCAGAAGAGAAGGAATGGACCCCCAGATGATCCTTGATCTGGGGTTTTACTTGATCCTCTCTGCTATCATTGGATCCAGGTTATTCTACGTGTTACAAAACATCCGCTACTATCTGAATGATCCTATCGAGATCATCAAGGTATGGCATGGAGGCCTTGTATTCTATGGAGGATTTTTCCTGGCCCTTATTGTATGCATCTTCTATCTCAAGAGACACAGACTGCCCTTCGCAAAAACCTGCGATCTCTTTGCTCCGTCCCTGGCAGCAGGTGAGTTCTTGGGAAGGCTGGGCTGCTTTTTCGCTGGCTGCTGCTACGGTAAAGAGACGAACCTCCCCTGGGGGGTAACGTTTACCAATCCCGAGAGTTTAGCAAGGGTAGGCGTCCCTCTCCATCCTACCCAAATCTATTCATCCTTGCTTGCCCTCTTAACTCTCTTTATTCTCCTCTACTTGAAGAGACATAAGAGTTTTAAGGGAGAGATTGCATGGTTCTATATTCTACTCTACTCTATTGCCAGATTAGTGGTTGAATACTTCAGAGGGGATCAGCGTGGCTTTATCATGGATGAAACCATTTCTCTCGCCCAGGGGATTGCTCTGATCATGGGAATCCTCTCTGCCTTTATGCTTTTTTATCTCAGAAAAAGACAAAGAGGCTAACCTTTCTTTTCTCCGAATTTGGTTTCTCTACCCTGCTTTAACCTTTGTATGTTATCTCGGTGACGGAGGATGATAAAACCTCCCATAATCACCGCAAGTATTACATACACATAAGAATAGGAAAATACTAAAAGGATTACCGGCAACAAAGCAGCAGCAATGATGGAACCTAGTGACACATAGCGGGTCTGATATACCACAAGGAGGAATATAACAATATCAACCAAAAGAGCATAAGGTGCAAGGAAGAGAAAGATCCCTACAGATGTGGCAACCCCTTTTCCTCCCCGAAATTTAAGATAGATCGGGTAGAGGTGCCCCAAGAAAGCAGCAAGACCGGCAAGACTTGCCCAGATCTCCGAGTGAGTAACCACTTCTGCAAGGATTACAAATATTGCCCCCTTGAGGATATCGAATACAAGAGTCAGTCCACCAAGTGTCTTGCCCAGTACACGATAGACATTGGTAGCACCGATATTCCCGCTTCCTGCCTTCCGGATATCAGTGCTGGCAAAAACTTTTGAAAGAATAAGGCCGAAGGGAATGGAGCCAACAAGACAAGCAAGAGCTACAATAACGAGAGCTTCTTTGTTCATCATGCTCAAAGAGAATCCTGGTTCTATTGTTCTTCCCTCCCTTATTTACCTTATTTATCTTTCCGCCCTATTCTTATACCTCTGATAGATTCCTTCAAACTTTGGAAAATGCACAGTGAGGCCCACCAGCTCTCCCAAGATCTCAAACGTGAGATCAGTACCTCGGGTGAAGAGGAAGATGTCTCCTGCACCACCTTCTAAAATCTTTCCCTCACAGGTAACGCGCATAGGACCCCTTTCCACGATTTATGAGGCTTATATAAAAGCTTTCATTCCCAGGTGCGCGAAACCCCTCATCTAAGAAATAATCTTTTCCACCAATGAAAGAGACTTTTGCGGTAACTTGGGAATAAGCTTTCAATTCCTGTTTGACAGGATTGAATTGAAATGGAACTACCCTCAACACAGAAGCGTTTAGCCCTCTTAATTCCTGAGGACTATCTAACGAAACAATTTGTGAGGGATAAAACTCATCTTTACTATACAAATCCATATCCTTTTCAAATGGGGGCGCTTCAGTAGTCCCATCTTCGGGCATAGGTTTTTGGGCGGGATAAATATTGTATCCCTCCAAGATTTGATAATCAGATTTGACTATCTCCACTTCTACTTCTGCCCCTTGAGGGATCGCAAACCATCGACCTATTTGTGGTAATTGCGGCTTACCTATATCAGTCGTTAATCCTTCATTAGAAAGCTCTAATTCTTGGTAAAGCATTCCATCACTTTCTTCAAATTTCTCTTTAGTCTTCATTCCCGGAATTTGGCAGGTGACTGCTATTTCTTTTATGTTAGTAGTCGTGGTAATTATAGGAGGTGACATCACTTCAGGAGGTAAAATTACTGAGGATGCATTAATCTATACACTTGCCTCTGTGCTTCCTCTCACCACCCCAAAAATATTTGGAATTAATAAGAATACGCTTATTGTTAATACAAAGGTTATTATCATTTTTGACATTTTATTCCCCCCTCAGTTTTTGTAATAATTACAACATTTTCCACCTCATTTCTATAATATTCCCCCTGAAGGCAACCTACTGTGACAAATGCATATTGTCAAGCAAAAAATACTTTAAAAAATACTTTAACTTTTAAATAAAAAGATTGCTTCTCCCTATCATTTGGGTTATAAATATAAAAAAAGAACACCTTTAATTTAGCCCCGAGAGGTTAAAAAGGGAAAAGATGTCAAACAAATTTGGTATGCGGATAAAAGACCTTCTTGTAAGATACAAGGAGGTTTTTTTTGAGAGAGTGATGATGCAGACAGGCCAGAAAGTAATCATGGATAAAGAGGACATTGACCGGGTATTGACCAGGATTGCCCACGAGATTGTAGAGAGGAACCGGGATTGTGAAGATCTCTATTTAATCGGAATCAGGAAGAGGGGGGTTACTCTGGCACAGCGCATTTCCCAGAAGATAAAGGGAATTAAGGGATTGGAGATCCTCATCGGTGCTCTGGATATTACCCTGTATCGAGATGACCTATCGGAGATAGATGCACAGCCAGTATTAAAAAAGACGGAGATCCCCTTTTCTGTAAAAGATAAGAAAATTATCCTCGTGGATGATGTGCTCTATACCGGAAGAACAATACGGGCAGCCCTGGATGGAATTACTGATCTGGGGAGGCCCCAGTTTATCCAGCTTGCTATCCTGTTGGATCGGGGGCACCGTGAATTGCCCATCCGGGCTGACTATATTGGGAAGAACATTCCTACCTCCCGGAGGGAGCTGGTAGAGGTGAGCCTGCTGGAAGATGATGATACGGAACAGGTTGTTCTCATGGAGGAAGGAATTCATGGGGTTAAAAAGTAAAGACCTTTTAACCATTCAAGATCTCAGTGTAGAAGAGATCTCCCTTGTCCTTGACACGGCGGATTCGATGAAGGAGATCTCAACCCGTGACATCAAAAAAGTCCCCACCTTGAGGGGAAAAACGGTTATCAACCTCTTTTATGAACCAAGCACCCGCACCCGGACCTCTTTTGAGATCGCCGGCAAACGGTTAAGTGCTGATGTGGTGAACATCTCCACCTCAGCCAGCAGCGTGGTCAAAGGCGAAACCCTCAAGGATACGGGGAAGAACCTTCAGGCAATGAGTCCTGACCTGGTGGTCATCAGGCATCCGATGCCCGGTGCTCCTAAAATTCTCGCTGACAATCTTTCGGCATCCATCATCAATGCAGGAGATGGGGCCCATGAGCATCCTACCCAGGCATTGCTGGACATCTTTACGATCCGGGAAAAGAAGGGGTCATTGCAGGGACTCGAGGTAGCAATTATTGGAGATATCACTCACAGCCGGGTAGCGAGGTCCGATATCTACGCCCTCTCGAAGATGGGAGCAAGGGTCAGGGTATTCGGCCCCCATACCATGATTCCCGTCTTCATAGAGAGGATGGGTGTGACGGTATATCACACCCTTGAGGAGTCAATAAAGGATGTGGATGTAATCATCATGCTCAGGATTCAACTGGAGAGGCAGGGAGATTTTCTCTTTCCGACGCTCAGAGAGTACTCCCGGTACTTTGGCCTGGATATTGAGAAGCTGAAAAAAGCCCGGTCTGATGTCCTGATCATGCACCCGGGACCGATCAACCGTGGAGTTGAACTTTCGCCTGAAATTGCAGACAGTCCATACACGCTGATATTAGATCAAGTGACGAATGGGGTGGCAGTGCGGATGGCACTCCTCTATCTCCTGATAGGCAAATAGAGGGAAGACGATGCTGGTTATTGTAAATGGAAGAGTAATAGACCCAGCCCAGGGGGTGGATGGTTTTTTTGACCTTACCATCGATCAGGGCAAGATTATGAAGATGACACCCAGCGCGGGGGATATGTCAGGGAAGGGATTAGACAAGAGAAATGCTTCAGGAAACTTCACGGTATTTGATGCATCTGGCAAGCTGGTTGTCCCAGGCTTGATTGACATGCATACCCATCTCCGCGAACCCGGGCATGAGTACAAGGAAACCATCAAGTCAGGATGTGAGGCAGCAGCAGCTGGAGGTTTTACATCCATTGCCTGCATGGCTAATACTAATCCAGTGAATGACAACCAGTCAGTCACCGAATATATCCTGAGAAAGGCAAAGCATGAAGGATGTGTCAATGTCTTTCCTATCGGGGCAATCACCAAGGGATTGAACGGAGAGGTGCTGACAGAAATGGGTGATCTCAGAGGGGCGGGTGCAATCGCCTTATCTGATGATGGTAAATCGGTGAAGAACAATGAGCTGATGAGGCGTGCCATGGAGTATACTCAGAGCTTCCATCTCCCCATCATTTCCCATTGTGAGGATCCGGATCTGGCTAAGAACGGGGTGATGAACGAAGGGTATGTATCAACCTGTCTCGGCTTGAAGGGAATTCCCCATACAGCAGAAGAAGTCATGGTGGCACGGGATGTCATGCTCTCCGAGTTAACGGGATGTCCCCTCCATATAGCTCATGTGAGTACTGCCGGGTCAGTGAGGATTATCAGGGATGCCAAGGCCCGGGGAGTCAGGCTTACGGCGGAAACTGCCCCCCATTATTTTACTCTGACTGATGAGGCGGTGCGAGGGTTTGACACGAATACCAAGGTGAACCCGCCGCTCCGCACAGAAAAAGATATCGATGCGATTAAAGAGGGGTTAAAGGACGGCACGATCGATGTGATTGCCACTGATCATGCTCCTCATTCACTTCTCGAGAAAGATGTCGAGTTCGATTATGCAGCCTTCGGTATCATAGGTCTGGAAACAGCTCTCCCGTTAAGTTTGATGCTCTATTTTGAGGGGGTACTCTCGCTTGCAGACCTCATTGCAAAATTTACCGTGAATCCCGCACGGATCTTCAACCTCAAGAAGGGCAGTTTGCTTCCTGGTACGGATGCTGATGTGACCATCATTGATCTGGAAAATACCTGGACAGTGGACGTGAACAGGTTTAAGTCTAAGAGCAGAAACTCCCCTTTCCATGGAAGGAATGTGAGAGGAAGAGTGGTTACCACATGTGTCGGTGGAAAGATGGTTCCATAACATGGTAAGAGATAGTGCTCCAGCCAAAACCAGAATTTTAGTTGTAGATGATGAGCAGAGCATGAGGGAGTTCCTGGAAATAATGCTCGAGAAGGAAGGCTACGAGGTAGTTACGGCATCCCATGGGTTAGAAGCATTGAAGGAGTGTGAAAAGGCCCCTTTCGATCTGGTAATTACAGACATCAAGATGCCGAAGGTAAACGGCATGGAACTTCTCCAACGGATCAAGGATGTAAACCCCAATACCAAGGTGATCATGATAACCGCTTTTGCCAATATGGGAGGAGCCATTAAATCAATGAAGGAGGGCGCATACGATTACATTACAAAGCCCTTTAAGATAGAGGACATAAAACTAGCCATAGAAAATGCACTGAGAAGTAAAGAGGCCAGTATTTACCGGGAGAAGGTTGAAGGAAGGTATGCATTTGGGATTGTCTGTAACAGCCCCGAGATGCTGAGGATCCTTGATCTTATCCCCAGGATAGCAGCTTCTAACAGTAATATTCTCATTACGGGTGAGAGTGGGACAGGGAAAGAATTAGTAGCCAAGGCTGTCCATGCTTCGAGTCCGAGAAACTCAAAGTCCTTTGTTGCCATCAATTGTGGAGGCATCCCCGAGTCCCTCTTGGAGAGTGAGCTTTTTGGTCATAAGAAAGGATCATTCACCGGGGCGCTCAATGATAAGATTGGCCTCTTTGAAGCGGCCAATGAAGGAACCATCTTTCTGGATGAGGTGTCAGAACTTCCCCTCCCCCTCCAGGTGAAATTGCTCCGGGTCGTTCAGGAAAAGTCCTTTAAACCTGTAGGAGGTACTGAGGAAAGAGTGGTTGATGTGAGGATCATTTCAGCTACCAATCAGGATCTGGAGAAAAAGGTGATACGAGGAAAATTTCGTGAAGATCTCTATTATCGTATCAACGTAATCCAGATCCATATACCACCATTGAGAGAAAGGAAAGAAGATATTCCCCTTTTAGCGCAGTACTTCCTCGAAAAGTATTCTCGAGAGATGAAGAAAGATATATACCAGATTTCTTCCTATGCCATGGAATCCCTCAAGAATTATAGCTTTCCCGGTAATGTAAGGGAGCTGGAGAATATTATCGAGAGGGGGGTTGCCTTGGAAACATCCAGCATAGTTCTCCCTGAAAGCCTTACCCTTTCTGACTTCAAAGCAGGGAAAAAGATGGAGGAGTTATGTGAAATCGAAATTCCTTCTGAGGGAATAAACTTAGATGAAACGATTGATGAGATTGAGAAAAATCTGATCATAAAAGCCCTTGAAAGAACTAATGAAGTTGCATGGAAGGCAGCTCAACTCTTACATATCACAAACAGATCCATGCGCTATCGATTAAAAAAACACCGGGTTACGGTGGCCGGGGATAGTAATCAAGAGACTGAAAAAGAACCATGAAAGACCCCGTAGAGGATAGCAGGGAGGAGCTTTTAAATAAGCTCCAATGGTTGATGTTCTTGAGGGTGATAGGCGTCACCTTCTTTCTCGGCACCACGATCCTCATCCACTTTAACGCAACCCATACCTATTTTTCTTCATTCCTCCTCTACCTCTATACGCTCATCGGGGCTATTTACCTTTTGACCTTTCTTTATATTGTCCTGCTGAAGCTGCTTCAGAACCTGAAACTCTTTGCCTATATACAGATTGTGATAGATGTCCTTTTTATTGCTGGTGTTATTTACGCAACGGGAGGTATGGATAGTGTATTTTCCTTTATGTACATCTTCCCCATCATCTACGCAAGTATCATACTGTACCGTAAAGGAGGAATGCTGATTGCCTCGGCAAGCAGCATCATTCATGGTATATCCCTTGATCTGGAATTTTACGGTTTAATTCACCCCGTTTCTAATAAGCTCTCCGAGATTAAAAGCTATCAGGGGGAAAGTCTCTTCTACAATATTTTAATGGATATCTCAGCCTTCTACCTGGTGGCTATCTTGAGTAGTCTCCTTTCTGAACAGGTGAAGAGATCTAAAGCACAACTGAAAGAAAAGGAGATAGACCTCCGTGATTTAGAAACATTGAACCAGAATATCATTCAGAGTATGGGAAGCGGGTTGCTTACCCTTGATGCTGACGGAAGGATAAACTTCATCAACCGAGCAGGAGAAGAGATTACCAGGGTGAGTTTTTCCGAGGTGTTCAATAAGACTCTTGAGGAGGCGTTCCCTCACAGTGACATACCAGATGATGTCAAGAAAGGACCCTCCCGCTGGGAAACAGTATTCAGAACAGAAGATGGTGCTGATTTGCACCTGGGCTTTTCAGTTTCAACCTTGAAAGACAGCAAAGGAATGAACCGTGGTAAAATCCTCATTTTTCAGGATTTGACAAGATTCAAGGAGATGGAGGAGCAGGTGAGGAGAGCAGAGAAACTTGCAGCCATAGGGCAGTTGGCAGCGGGTATTGCTCACGAGATCAGGAATCCTCTTGCCTCGATGAGTGGTTCTATCCAGTTATTGAGAAAGGAGTTGAAATCCAGCCACGATAGTAAGCGCCTCATGGATATTGTTTTAAGAGAGACAGACCGGTTGAATGTGCTCATTTCTGAGTTTCTCCTCTTTGCCCAACCAGCTCACAAGCAGAGAGATTCTATGGATGTAAAAGGCCTCATTGAAGACACCCTTGATCTGTTTATCCATAATCCAGAATGGAAGAAAGGGATTACCCTCAGGAAGAGTTTAGAAACGGGGGTGTGTTTAAAGGTTAATCCCAAACAATTGTATCAGATCATTTGGAACCTCCTCCTGAATGCAGTAGAGGCTATGCCAGAAGGGGGTACCTTAACCGTAACCTCAAGGATGGTGAATGGGTTTCAGGACGTATGGGAAAAACAAAGTCCTGAGAGGAATCAGGGGGGTAAGATGAAGAGCACTGGAACACCGTATCTGGAGATTAGTATTGGAGATACCGGTACAGGCATCCATCCAGAAGATCTTAATAAGATATTTGACCCCTTTTTTACCACGAAGGAAAGTGGTACCGGTCTGGGGCTGGCAATAGTTTACAGGATTGTCGAGGATTATCAGGGAAACATTTCTGTTAAGTCAGAACCTGGAAAAGGGACAATATTTACGGTTCGCCTACCTCTTGGTCCTTGAGATATGGTTTAAGGGGAGAAGTATATTTATATATAGGATCAAAATAGACTATGAGGTGACAAAAAACTGTTGTGAATGACAAACATTGTCATTGCGTGCCTCATTTTTCCGAGATAAAAACAAGAAAAGCCTATAAATACAGCATAAAAATTTATTGGCATACATATTGAATATCTTGTTTAACGGAGCTTTAAACAGGGATGATTAAATAAAAACAAAGAGAGGGGGTGATCGTTAAACCAAAAGGTTTGATGTGCAGATGATACAGAAAGATAAAGATAAAAAACAAAGTTTGATAAGGAGGAAAAAAATGTTATCAAAGATGAGAATGAAAAGAGAAAAAGGTTTTACCCTGATCGAGCTGATGATCGTTGTTGCGATCATCGGGATTCTCGCGGCAATCGCTGTGCCTAATTTTATCTCTTACCGGAACAAATCAAAAATAGCAGCAGCACTGTCAACAATGGGTTCCGTGAGAGGTGCAGTGGCCTCTTTTGCCGCTGATTCTGAAGGTAATATGTTCCCGGCAGAGGGTACAGCTACTGACCAGATAGGTGACTGGGCTTCTCTTATGGCTACCGCCAACCAGAATGGTGCCACCCTGAGGGAGACCGAAGCGCTCGCTGGCATTAACTTTGTCAGTTATGCCCGCACAGATGAAGACGGTGACGGAGAGGAAGAAACCTATACGCTCACCGTTACGGTACCTCAAGTCCCAGATACGATGATGGGCAAACAGATCGTAGTAACTCCAGGAGGGGTGTTTAAACAGAGCGTATCATGATAATCCTCATGAGGGGAAAATTGCACAGGAACCTTTAGCAAAGGCGGTGGTTAAAAGCCACCGCCTTTTATTTTTTTATCTCGAGATTATACATCATGGGGAAAAAAGGGAAGAAATTTATCCTGGTAGAATTATTAATCGCAGTAACTATCATTGCTATCCTGTCAGTCATTGCCTTACCGAATTATGTTTCTTACCGGAATAAGTCGAAGATATCGGTAGCAGTATCAACCATGGGTACGGTTAGGAATGCTTTGGAATCATTTGCTTCCAACTGTTTCGGACACCCTTTCCCTGCAGATTCCGCCATAATTGACTGGTCCACTCTTGCTAAAATATGCAATGATAACGGAGCGTCGCTCAAGACGGCAGAGGAAGAAGCGGGTATTAGCTTTGTGAGTTATGACCGTAAGGATTCGAATGGTGACGGGGAAGACGATACCTATGAGCTGGTAGTGGAGATGTCTGCGATCCCCAATGATATGTTTGGGAAACGTTTATTAATAACTCCCCATGGGGTATTTAAGCAAAGTGTCTGATATCGTTGATACTGAAATGAGGAGTAAGTCAGAAGGTTTTACACTCATTGAGTTAATGATCGTTGTTGCTATCATTGCTATTTTGGCAGCGATTTCTGTGCCTAACTTTATGTCTTACCGTAACAAGGCAAGGATAGCCTCGGCAGTATCAACCATGGGTCAGGTGAGAGGAGCGATGGCCTCATATGCATCAAGTTATCTCGGCAATCCTTTTCCGCCAGATGATGCGATAACTGACTGGAATTCTCTTGCCACTGTTTGCAGTGCCAATGGAGCATCCCTCAGGGCGACAGAAGAAGAAGCGGGCATTGCTTTTATCAGTTATGACTGCTATGATTCGGATGATGATGATGAAGATGATACCTATCAACTGATCGTCAGGGTACTTTCGGTTCCTGGTACCTTAGATGGGAGTACCATCATCGTCAGTCCCCAAGGTGTTTTCAAACAGACAACGGGAAGTTGACTAAAAACCTCCTCGATAAAATTATAGAAATCTCCCTTTTTTTTATATTTATTTTCATACCACTCATTGTCAATCCAACTGCCTATGATTACTTTTACAAGCCCAAAATTGAATCAGTGTATGCCCTGATCCTGATCATCTGCATATGCTGGTTCATAAGGGATTTCGTTGTTGTCAGATCTCTTACATGGAAGAAAAATCCACTGTCCCTTCCCTTGCTTTTCTATGCTCTGATCTGTGTCATCTCCACCGTTACTTCTATCGATCCTCACCTGAGTTTAAAGGGTGATGTGTTGCGGGAAGAGGGGCTTATTGCCCTCTTGAGCTATAGTGTTCTGGTTTTTCTCATGGGGAATGTAATCAGGAGCAGGGAACTGGGCACAAGGCTTCTAAAGGGACTTGCATTATCTACGGCCCTTCTTTCACTCTATGGTTTGATCCAGTATTTTGGATATAACCCAACCGTCCACTTTATATTCAAGCCTCCACCGGGCAGGGTCAGCAGTACCATGGGAAACCCCAATTTCTTGGGCAAGTATCTTGTCCTCATCATTCCTCTCCTCCTTATCTTTTATTTGCAGAGTAAACAGATCACGATGAAGATCATCTTCGCTGCAGGTAGCACATGTGCTTTTTCCTGCCTGATCCTCACCTACAGCAGGGGGAGCTGGATTGGCTTCTGTTTTGGTCTCTTTTCTCTCCTCTTTCTTCTTCAAAGGTTTGCAGTTGCATACAGGCTGAAAGAGCTTCTGGTTTTGGGTGTGCCCTTTTTCCTTGCAATGATATTTTTAAACCTATATAGACCTAACATTGAAGGTATTGAAACACCTCGGGGAGAGGGTATGATTGTCCATCGGGCCCTCTCTTCAAGAGAAGTCTCCAGCGGAATAGGTGTGGCGACAAGATTGTTTGTCTGGAAGAAAGCCCTTCTGCTCATTGCGCAAAGGCCGTGGTTTGGTTATGGACCGGAGACCTTTGAAAAAGCCTTTCGCCCCTACAATCTCGAGTACGCAAAGAAGTTTAATGATTATGTACGAGTGGATCGGATTCATAATAATTACCTTGATCTGGCCTTTGCCATAGGGGTTTTGGGATTATCTGCCTATTTCTTAATCTTGCTCGTCTTTTTCTTATCGCTCGTGCGGTCATTCAGGGAGGATACGGATCAAAACTGGAGAATGCTCTCTATCGGGATACTATCAGGCTGTGTAGGGTATTTAGTGAATGATTTCTTTATTTTTAGCGTGGTCTCTGTATCCCCGACATTCTGGTCACTCATGGGTCTGGCCTTAGCCTTACGGGATAAAGAATGGGAAGAAGTTTGAGAAAATTCCTTTCATGGCATAGGAGATCCTCCTTGGACGGGAAGATGAATGCTCAAGTGATTTGTATGGTTATCGCTCACTTCCCCCCGAAAGTGGGTGGTACCGAAAAACAGGCAAAAATCCTCGCACAACACCTTCAGAAGAGAGGAGATAAGGTATTCATTGTTACTATGAGATTACCAGGAGAAAAGGCGCATGAGGAATTTGATGGGATAGAGATACACCGGTTTCTCAGTTATGTTTATTCAAGGAGGTTTTCACTCCTCTTTCTCTTCTCCCTTATGGTTTTTCTTGTGAGAAAAAGGAAGAAATATGGTATTATTCACGCCCATCTCGCTTCTTCTCCCGCACTCGTAAGTACTTTCATTGGCTTGATCTTGGGGAAAAAGAGAGTGTTAAAATTAGGTGCCAGCAGAGAATACGGAGATATAGCCACCGCGGAAAAAACATGGAGAGGGAGATTCAAATTATGGTTATTGAAGAAATCTGTCCAGAGGTTTGTCGTCACCAATCAGGAAATGAAGCATGAACTACTCATCCGTGGGTTCCACCCGGGAGTGATAGAGTTAATTCCCAACGGGGTTGACACCAATGAATTCATTCCCCTGAAGGGATATGAAGTGGAAAGAACTAAGAAGATGATGGGTTTTGAGGGAAAGAGGTTTGTTACGTTCATCGGGAGGCTTGAACCCCAGAAGGATGTTGCAACCTTGATCAGGGCCTGGACGGAACTCAAAGACAAATTCCCCCACATCGTGCTTATCGCAGGAGAAGGAAAAACCAGGGACAGTCTCGGAGCTCTCGTGAAGCAGTTAAACATGGAAGAACGGGTAGCCTTCGTTGGTAGAATCACCCCGGGGGAAATTCACTTCTATTATCAGTTGGCAGACGTCTTTGTGCTCCCCTCTCTTGCTGAAGGTGTCTCAAACTCCCTCCTTGAGGCGATGTCATGCGGGTTGGCAGTTGTGGCTTCCCGCATTGGTGGTAATGAAGATGTTATCGAGGATGACGTTGATGGTCTTCTCTTTCCCCCGGGTGACGTCTTAGAACTATCCAGAAAATTGGAGATGCTTCTGCAGGATGGAGAGAAACGGAAACTTCTTGGGGAGAAAGCCCGGAAGAAAATAGTAAGAGCGTATTCCTTACCTCTCATTGCTGCCCGTTATAGTGAACTTTATGTCAGTCTCGCTCAGCACGCTTAGCGTAATGGCTGTTCCTGTTCCGGGGTAGAATAGAGCAACTTTTAAAAACCTGCTTCCAGGAAGTGGGATAAAAAGGATGCTAGCGCAAATAAGATTACTGTGGTCTTATCGTGAGTTACTCTCAAATCTTGTCTTAAGGGAAATCAGGATCAGATATAAACAAACATTGATAGGGATTGCATGGTCGGTTTTTCAGCCTTTTGCCCTGATGGTAACCTTCACCTTGGTCTTCTCCCTGTTCGCCCGTTTTCCCAGCGAAGGGATCCCCTATCCGCTCTTTTCTTATTGTGCCCTGCTCCCCTGGACATTCTTTGCAACCTCTCTCAACCGGGCTACTCAATCTCTCACCAACAACAGCACTCTTTTAACAAAAGTGTACTTTCCCAGGGAACTGCTTCCCCTCACTTCAATTATTACCGCCTCTATAGACTTTGGAATAGCCTCCACTCTCTTTATCGGGATGCTGTTTTTTTACCATATCTCTTTGACTCTCAATATCATGTTTATCATCTTGATTCTGGTCATACAGGTTATATTTACCTCTGGGATGGCCTTTTTCCTCTCTGCGCTCAACGTTTCATTCAGGGATACCGTGCAGGCTATCCCGTTAATCCTCCAGGTCTGGATGTATGCTTCCCCTATAGTTTACCCTATGAGCCTTGTGCCTGAAAAAATGCGATACCTGTATATGCTCAATCCAATGGCAGGAATAATTGACAGTTATCGCAGGGTAATCCTTCACGGATTACCACCAGATCCCCGGTATCTTATATGTGTGTTTTTTGTGGCGGTTACCGTCTTTGTCCTTTCTTATAGATATTTTAAGCGGAAGGAGATTTTTTTCGCTGATATTATTTGAACGAGCATGAGTGGTGTGATTAAATTTGATAACGTATCCAAAAAGTATTTTATTAATCAGGGGGTATCTCGTTCCTTGAAGGAGCTGGTTCCCAGGATGTTTAAAAGGCCTTCTCTTGCAAAACAAACTTTACTGGATAAAACTGAAATTTGGGCCCTCCGGAATATGAATTTTGAGATACCCAGGGGAGAAAGTTGGGGGATCATTGGCCCAAACGGATCGGGAAAAACCACTCTGCTTAAATTATTATCACGCATTACGTATCCTACAGAAGGGAAGATTGAGGTTAGTGGGACCATTGGAAATCTCATTGAGCTGGGTGCAGGGTTCCATCCTGAATTGACTGGGGCAGAGAATATCTATCTCAATGGCTCTATCTTGGGGTTAACGAGAAAAGAGATCCAGGAGAAATTTAAGCAGATTGTTGCATTTGCCGAACTGGAACGATTTATTAATACCCCGGTGAAGAAATACTCATCAGGGATGTACATCCGCCTTGGCTTTTCTGTGGCAGCTCACATAGAACCAGAGATTCTCCTCATCGATGAGGTTCTCTCCATCGGGGATCTTTCATTCCAGAGGAAATGCTTAAACCGGATAAGAGAGTTGAGCAAGAAAGCTACCACCATCCTCTTTGTTTCACACAACCTCCTCTCTGTTCAGGCGTTATGTTCTACGACTATATACCTTTCGCAGGGGAAGGTGAGATATCTGGGTGATACGCAGGAGGCGATTCAATTTTACGAAGAGGATACCAATCTTAAAGATTTCTCCAGGATGATAGAGGGGACTTCCCCAGGAGAAAGGGGGTTCTCCAGAAATGAGATGGAGATTGGTGAGGTAAAAACTCTGGATATCCATGGAGAGGAAAAGAAGATCTTTCGGTCTGGGGAGCAATTGATCGTGGAGATCGGGTATCACACATTTAAGCCCATACCTGATCCTGTCTTCAGGGTGAGAGTAGTACGAGGTGATGGCCTTACCTGTTGTGAATATCATACCAGACATGATGGCTATTCTATTCCTCTGCTGGACGGGAAAGGAATTGTGCGTTTAGAGACAGGGACATTAAAACTTCTCCCCCAGTTCTACAGCCTGGATATCTCAGTATGGGATTTGCAGTCAAACCTTCGTTACTGCCGGCAGGTCAGAAAGATCATTAAGATTGAAAAGGACCTTCTTCGGGAATTTGAGGGGGAAGGTATTTATAAAGTGGAAGGCTCGTGGAGTCTTCTCCCTTCAGTGTGAGGGGAAAGAAATCAGCACGTTTCTCAGGTTAATAAAATATTGGTGAAAGAACCAAAGGTAGTAATCATAAGCATTGATGGAGGGAGTTGGAATGTCCTTGAACCATTGAGAATGAAAGGTATGATACCCCACCTGGGGAAATTAATGGAAAAAGGTTGTTATGGACTTCTCTGCTCCACCTATCCTCCTGTGACTCCACCTGCCTGGACATCTTTCATGACCGGAAAAAATCCCGGGAAACACGGGATTTTCGATTTTAGGGTCTACGATCCCTTTACTACGAGTGATTACTTCTCAAGCTATTCCAGGATTCAGTCAGCAACCATATGGGAGATTTTGAATGAGAGAGGGAAAAAGGTAGGGGTGATTAATCTCCCCTTGACCTATCCTCCTCATCCGATAGAGAGTTTTATAGTCTCGGGGTTTGACACTCCTTCTGTACAGTCTTCCTTTACCTTTCCCGAGGATTTGAAATTAAAGATCCTCGAAAAATTCCCTGAGTATGATTTTCTTCACAGTTGGGGTGAAGGGGCACTCAACTCTCTGGATGCCTTGAGGTCATTTATAAAAAAGAGCTGTGCTTCTCTTGAAGAGAAAGCCCGGTTGGGACTCTATCTCTGGGAAAAATATCCTGTGGATCTCTTCCATATCCACTTTCAGGAAACGGACATAGTTCAGCACCGGCTGTGGTCTCTCGTCCATCTCAATAAACCCACGGGAAGGGATCTGATCATGCAGGAGATGGTGTCTCAATTTTATAAAAGGCTGGATGACATGGTAGGTTTCTTTCTTGCAAAAGCCGAGGAGATTGACGCTACCAAAATCATTATCTCCGATCATGGTTTTCAATCCCATAACGGAGCGATATATCCGAACCTCTTATTAAAAAATAGGGGTTATCTTTCTACTAGACAGGAACAAGAGGGAAATGAAAAGAAAAAGAGCCGGTTTCTTTCTTGGCCGAAAGGAGTGTTGAAAAAATTTGGGAAAGTAATACAAACACCTCCTCAGAGAAGAAATGGATCGCTCAGCTCTCCCACCTGGATGCAAAGGACAAGGGACACAGATTTGATGAAAGAGTTATCGATTGAATGGTCTAAGACCAGGGCGTGTATGGTATCTGCCGAACTCTATGGTTTTATCTATTTCAATGTAAAAGAAAGGGAACCCGAAGGGTTGGTGAACTTGGGTAAGGAATATGACGATCTAAAAAGAGAGTTGACGGCTTTTCTCTCGCAGGTTGAGTCTCCCGTTGACGGGAAAAGGCTTTTTAAAAAAGTGATACCAGGCGATGAACTCTATCAAAGTGAAAAAGGTATAACCCTTCCTGACCTGGTGTTAATACCCGAAGAAGGATTTTCTATAAATCGTTCCATCTCATCGGAAGAAATAGTAAGATATTTTCCGTCTCCTATAGGAACCCATAGCCTTGACGGTATCCTTATTATGGAGGGAAAAGGGATAAGACAAGGTACAGTAGATACAGCCCGGATCATTGATTTGGCACCTACCATTCTGCACCTCTTTGATCTGCCTGTTCCAGACGATATGGATGGGAAGGTTTTACTTTCTTGTTTAAATGAACCCGGAGAAGTAAGATTTGTTGCTGGTAAAGGGAGAGTAGAAAGAGCTGGAAAAGGTGATCTTCCCAGGGAAGATTCAGAGCTCATCAGAGAAAGGCTTAAAGGTCTGGGTTATCTAGGATAAGAAACATGGCGTTGATTGATGTGATCATTCCTTCCTACAATTACGGGAGGTTTCTTCAAGAGTCCATCAATAGTGTCCTGGGACAAACCTTTCGCGACTTTAATCTGTTCGTTATTGATGACGGTTCAACGGATAATACAAGAGAAGTGGTTTCCCGGTATCAATCGCTTTATTCCGATATCCAATACTTTTTTCAGGAAAATCGGGGTCTTCCTGCCGCACGTAATGCTGGTCTGAAACTATCCACGGCACCGTTTATTGCCTTTCTCGATGCCGATGATGTCTGGATGCCTGAGAAATTGGAAGAGACACTAAAGCCTTTTTATGCTCAACCCAACCTCGGAGTGGTATACACACTCATAGAGATGGTGGATGGATCGGGTAATCATATAGCACAGGAACGTCCCTGTACACCTGTGAGGGGAGATGTTTTTCATCAACTCTTATTTAACAATAGTATTGCAGGTTCTTCCTCTTCTGTTTTGGTGAGAAGGGAGTGTATTAAGAAGGTTGGCAGCTTTGATGAGTCTCTCCCCTCTTGTGAAGACTGGGATTTGTGGCTGAGGATTGCCAGATTTTTCCCTTTTGACTATATTGCGAAGCCGCTGGTGAAAATCCGCATCCATGAAAAAAATATGCACAAGGACGTGGAAAGGATGGCCAGGGGCAAACTGGCATTAATGGAAAAAGTCTTCAGGGAAGATTCTTTGGAGCTTGCCCCTCTCAGATCTGCTGCTTTTGCTACTATCTATCTGACTGTCTCTCGCCAGTATATGGACATTGGCCTCCACACCAAGGGCTTTCGGTTCATGTCCAAGGCCTTTCTCTTAAAACCCTTCATGGTCCTTTGTCACGCCTCTCTTCGAACCTCGATGTTCTTGTTTTTTAACCATACGTTTTTAAACATGAAAAGGTTGCTGAGAAGGCTTGTCAAAACTCTTCTCTTTGGGGGGCACGGGTGAATCTGGCTTTCATTCTTTTGTCATTCCCCACCATAACAGAAACCTTCATTTTAAACCAGATTACTGCCCTTATTGACCGGGGACACACCGTTGAAATCTTTTCCTTGGAAAAACCTCTTTCGCCAACCTTCCATAAGGAGGTAGAAAAGTACCACTTGCTCAAGAAAACCTGTTATTTCAGGAGGTATTCGGGAAGAAGAGATATGGTGAGTAATATTTTATCCTCACCCTTTTCCGCTCTTTCAGGTCTTCCCAGGATCGTGAAATACCTTAAACTGGGATTGAAGGTGGAAGGACTTTGGAAACTGGTCCCCTTTTTGGGTAAGAAAAAATTTGACCTGATTCATGCCCACTTCGGTCAGGTAGGAGCAGAATTTATCTTTTTGAAGGATATCCTCCGGCTTCCCTTCATCACCTCGTTTTACGGATACGATGCTACGCAGATTCCCAGAGAATCCCCCTCAATATATCAAACCCTGTTCAAACGGTCTGATTTCATTATTGTGCTTTCAGAGGCAATGAAAGAGGAACTCCTGAGATTGCATTGCCCGGGTGAGAAAATAAGGATTCACCACTTGGGCGTGGATCTCAATAAATTTAAGCCTGGTGAAAAGAAAGAGAGCAACTATAATACTGTCCTGCTGGTAGGAAGATTGGTGGAGAAGAAAGGCATTCCGTTAGCGATTGGGGCCTTTGCCAGAATAAAGAACAAGTATCCACAGACCAGACTGAAGATCATTGGCGATGGGTACCTGAAGGATACAATTGAGGAGTTGATCAGGCAGTGTGATCTGCAAGATCGGGCTACCCTCGTGGGGTTTCATACCCAGGTCAAAGAGGAGATGGCGAACGCAGATATCTTCATCCTTCCCTCCCATACCAGTAAAAGAGGGGATAAGGAAGGAACTCCTATGGTGTTAATGGAGGCTCAGGCTACGGGTCTTCCGGTGATTTCTACCTTCCATGCAGGGATTCCTGAAGTGGTTATCGATGGAGAGACAGGGTTTTTAGTTAAAGAGAAGGACGTTGATGCCTTAGCAGACAGGCTGGCCTACCTGCTTGATCACCCTGAATTACGTCTTGAGATGGGGAGAAAAGGGAGGGCTCATATAGAAAAGCATTACAATGTAAAAGATGAAATTACGCACATAGAAAGATTGTACGTCGAGGCCAGTACTCTCTATCATGGAAGGGGTCAAAACAGGTGACATAAGATGAAGATTGGTTTTTTCTACCTTCAGACCTATCCTCCAGCCAGTGGGTATTCGCCTCATGGATACCATCTCATAAAGAATCTGGTCAAAAGGGGTCATACAGTTATCTCGTGCATAGGAGATGGCAACCCGGATTGTGCGAACTATCCCAGGAGTAAATGGGGGGCAATTCAGGTAGCAAGAGAAGCAGATGTACTCTATATCCGGGTACTATGTGCCTCTCCCTTAGAGAGGGCTACCCTGCTCAAACTGGTAAGACCTTATTCATTGCCAGTGGTCTGGGAGGTGAATGCGCCGGTTGAAGAACTGAGAGCGCTCATGCCCGGAGACCCTTTCATTGAAGGGAAAATTGTCAAGGAGAACCGGAGGAGGAAATTCTTCTCTCAGTTTGTGGATGCAGCCATTGGCGTTTCGGATGTGCTCAGAAATTACTGCCAGAAATTCCTGGAGATAAATCGTTCTTTCTCTATCCCTAATGGTTCAGATCCTGAACTCTTTGACCCTTCTAAAGCACAAAAAACAGTACTGGATAAACTACCCCATCTCTACAAGGTGGTCTGGGCGGGTGATGCCTTAAACCCCTGGCAGGGAGTAAATATTATCATAGAGGTGGCAAGGAAAATTGCTCAGATTGAGAAAGATATTATCTTTATCTTCGTAACCCGAGATGGGTATTTATTTCCATTGCTGGAAAACGTTCTGGTTCTCAGAGAGGTTAACAATCTGGAACTTCCTCACTATCTTTTCGGAGCTGATCTCTGCCTCTGCCTCTATAACGAGTATGATTGGCTCGAATACGGATTCTATAATTCTCCTCTTAAACTTTTCGATTACATGGCTGCTGCCAGGCCAATTATCGCTTCAGACATGGGACAGATTTCTCAGGTTATCAAGGATGGAATGAACGGTATTCTCATCGGTAATAAGATTGACGAGATTGTGGACAGGATACTCTGGCTCAAAGAGAATCGGCAAAAAGGTGAAGAAATGGGAAGAGAGGCAAGGAGAGAGGTGATTCGGTACTATAATTGGGACAGAGTAGCAGAAGAGACAGAAGAAGTTCTGGAAGAAGTGCTCAACGAAAAAAGACGGTGAAGGTATCAGGAAAGTGAGAATTTGCCTTGTTTCAGAAGAGTATCCAACTTTCTCCTCCGGCAGGGGGGGTATCGGCACCTATACCTTTGCCCTGGCGCAGGGTCTGTCTAAGGCAGGTGAAGAGGTCGTCGTAATCTCCAGGTCAGAAGTGAAAGAAGAGGAGTATAAGGATGGGTCGGTGTTGGTTTGCCGCATACCTCCTATATGTTTTTCTGTACCGTTCCTGCATACATATCTCAATATCTTTGGTTACAGCCTTGCTGTACATCGGAAACTGAAAAAGGTTATTCAGGAAAAAGGGAGCGAGATTGTTGAAGCACCGGAATATGGGGCTGAGGCATTCTTCTTCTCCCGCACGAAAAAAAGGATTCCCTTGGTGGTGAGGCTGCATACCCCTCACATCGTGACGGAAGAGGTTACTGAAATCAAGCCGGATTCCTATTCCCGCATTGTCCGATGGATGGAAAAGGAAACGGTCGCACATGCAGATCTCGTAACATCACCCAGCAGAAGTTTAGCTGAGTTATGTCAAGACAAGATGCAAGTTAAAAAATCTTTCTCCGTGATTCCCAATCCTATTGATACCTCTCAATTCATCAGGAAAGGCTACCGGGACCGATTATCCACTCAGGTAATCCTCCATGTAGGAAAGTTCCAGGATCTCAAGAATACAAAAGTGCTGATCCAGGCCCTGCCCGAGGTATTAAAAAGGTTCCCTCAAGCAAAGCTCAGGCTTATCGGAAGCGATACCTTGACAGGACCGCGTAGAAGTTCTTACCGGCAGATGGTGGAAGGACTTGCTCACGAACTGGGTGTAAAGGATAAGGTAGAATTCTCTGACATGATACCGAGAAAGGAACTGATTGAGCACTATCAGCAGGCACGTCTGGCGGTCATTCCATCTCTCTTTGAGAATTTTCCCTTTACCTGTCTTGAGGCGATGAGTTGTGGGTGCCCGGTTATTGCGAGCAATGTAGGAGGTCTGCCCGAGATGATTGAAGATGGCGTCTCAGGTTTTCTCTTCCAGCCCGATAATAAAGAAGAGCTTGCGGAAAAGATTGTTGCCCTCCTGTCTGACCCTGCATTGGCTGAAAGCATGGGAAACGAAGCAGCAATCCGGGTACGGCGATACTATTCCCAGGAAGTAATAATCCCTCAGGTTCTTAATGTGTATAGACGATTGGCAGGCAAGAGCCGCTGTAGCGTGTAACGTGTGATCTTGACTTTTCACAAAGAGCATTATATCACGTTCATTCATCGGTAAGAGGATTCCAGGCAATTAAGTCACAGGAGGTTTTTCCTTGAAACTGATTAGATGCGCCAGTAATGGCAAAGTATTTTTCGGGGTATTAGATGAAGAAAGAGAGATAGTAAGGGAAATCAAGGGTGGCAAGGAGATAAGCGACGAGGAATTAAAATTTTCAGAATTGAAGATTCTTCCCCCCTGTCAACCTTCTAAGATTGTGGCAGTCGGTCTGAATTACCGTGACCACGCAGAAGAGATGAAGCTCCCTATTCCCCAGGAACCCATTTTGTTTATTAAACCGTCGACCTCCATTATTGCTCACGACGAAGAAATTATCTATCCTTCAATCAGCAAAAGAGTAGACTATGAGGCAGAACTCGGTGTCGTGATCAAGCAAAGGGCAAAGAATGTATCAGAAGGAGAAGCAAAAAGTTATATCTTAGGATACACCTGCTTCAATGATGTTACTGCCAGGGATCTTCAGAAACGGGATGGACAGTATACAAGGTCTAAAGGGTTTGATACCTTTGCCCCTCTCGGTCCCTGTATTGAAACCAGTATAGAGCCAGGTCAACTCATCATAGAAGCCTATGTAAATGGTGAACGGAAACAGTCAGGCAATACGAAAGACATGGTTTTTTCGGTGTTTCATTTAGTATCTTTTATCTCGCAGGTTATGACTCTCCTCCCGGGAGATGTCATTGCGACCGGCACCCCTGCAGGAGTAGGATCTCTCAATATCGGTGATATCGTTGAAGTCAGAATCGAGGGGATAAAGACATTAAGGAATCGGGTGGCTTAATCAGGGTAAAGCAAGGTATGGGTATGAATTATTTAAAGGTTAGTCTCCGAAATGTTTATGTGCTAATTTTTTTCTGGATTTTATACTGGTAACATGATAGAAGAAAAAAGGATCCCCAAGGGAGGGAGCCGGTTTGCTAACAATGTTTAATGAAAGGAGGGAGAGAAATGGCTGATTTAACTTGGGAAGGAAACAGTAAGGCGATGTTCGATAAATGTATCGAAGGTTCACCAAAACCATTCAGGGCCATGACAGAAAAGAAACTGATCGAGGCTTTAGAAAAAAGAGCTGGTGATGCCAAGAAGGTAACCGAAGATATTTTAATCGAAGCAGTGAAGGAGATTACCCCCAAACCTTTCTTGCCCATGGCATTAAAGGCCCTCGAACCGTTAAAATCTTCTTAAACTAATGAAATCCGGGGGGTGCAACGTTCACCCCCCGTGACTTTCTCCATAACCTCTTCTGTTTAAAACCACCTTTGCAAACATCAATAGGGAAGAATTTATCTCGTCGGAGGTTCTCTTAAAAAGTGGAGGAGAGTTCTATGAATAGATATGGTGATGTCTATGAGCTGGAACTTGGAAATACGAAGGTATTTCTGATTAATGGTAAAAAAAAGATTTTAGTAGATACCGGACTCATTCCCTTATCTCAAGAGGTCATAGATTTTTTTGAGAAGAACGGTATGAAAATGGGGGATGAAAAGCAGAAAGAGGCATTTCGAAAGGGGTCATATCCGTATATTGTAGATTTCCTGAATGATCGGGGGATAAAACTTGAGATGATCGTTTGCACACACTGTCATCTTGATCATGTGGGGAGCCTCTCGCGTTTAAAGAGCTTTTACCATGTGCCGGTTGCACTCCATACATTAGATATTCCCATTGTGGAGGGGAGAGAAAAATTGCCTACGCCTTCCTTCGTTCCACCCCATCTGCTGAAGTTCTTTGAGTTCGAACTTTGTACGGTGGATCATGCCTTAGAAAATGGTGAATGTATTGCGGGAGATCTCAGGGTGATCCATATTCCTGGCCATACGCGGGGTAATATTGCTTTGCTCTATCGAGATGAAGTATTGATCCCGGGTGATAGCCTCTCCGGTAAAAATGAATTGAACCCGGAAATAGCCCCGGATGATTTGAATCCCCCCAGTCCCATGGCCAGCCTTAATCATAAAGAGGCCTTGGAAAGCTTAAAAAGACTCTTGGCTTATAATTTCAGTATCATCCTTCCCAGTCATGGAAAATCAGTTACAGAGGATGGAAAGGAAAGATTAAGAAGGGTGATTGAAGGCATGGCATGAAGGATAGGCGTTCATCCCCCCTCAAGGGAAAATCACTTTTTGCCGGTCTCACGAAAAATATTTTTACCCTGGGGATAGTAAGTTTTTTAAATGATGTAAGCTCTGAAATGATCTATCCCCTTCTTCCCATTTTCCTTACTACCGTTTTAGGGAGCAGCATTGCCTTCGTTGGATTAATTGAGGGCATAGCCGAAAGCACTGCCAGCCTGCTGAAATTCTTTTCAGGGTGGCTTTCAGACCGGCTGAAAAAAAGAAAAATCCTCACTCTGTGGGGCTACTCCCTTTCTTCTCTTACCCGTCCTCTGATTGCCATCTCCACTTCCAGTTGGCAGGTACTTTTGATACGTTTTACCGATCGGGCAGGGAAAGGAATCAGGACAGCCCCCCGTGATGCCCTGATTGCCGATTCCGTATCCATGGAGTGCAGGGGGAAGGCCTTTGGTTTCCATCGTTCCTTGGATCATCTCGGTGCAGTTATCGGCCCACTCTTAGCTTCGCTTTTCCTTGTTCGAGGTGCCAGCTTCCGACTGGTCTTCTTCCTTGCATTCATACCTGCCCTTGTCTCAGTCCTTGTGCTTGCTATTTTCGTTAAGGAAAAGAAAGGGGATTATAATCCTCTTCCCTCTTCAACTGACTCCCATTCCCATGCACTGAGCAGGAAATTTCCCTATTTCTTAGTCATCATAGCAATATTCAGCCTGGGCAACTCAAGTGATGCCTTCCTGATTCTTCGCGCTAAGGAATGTGGGATCTCTCTTGTGCTCATTCCCATTCTCTGGGTCTTTCTCCATGTGGTCAAAACGTTCTCTTCTTTCCCGGGGGGGATTTTTTCCGACCGCTTTGGGAGAGGAAAGGTGATCATTTTGGGCTGGTTGATTTATGCCCTCGTGTATTTTGAAATGGGCAGAGTATCTACTCCTCAAGCAATCTGGCTGCTCTTTGGGATCTACGGCCTTTACTTTGGACTGACTGAAGGGGTAGAGAAGGCACTGGTTGCTGATTTGGTAAAAGGAGAGACCAGAGGCACGGCTTATGGAATCTATAATACAGTGATAGGTATCGCTGCCTTGCCAGCAAGTCTTGTGATGGGATGGCTCTGGCAAACCTTTGGGGCTCACGTTGCCTTTTCTTTTGGTGGGGGGCTTGCCATGCTCGCTGCCATACTCCTTTTTCTCCTCATGAGGAAACCATCTCTTGTTTCATAACTAACTCCTTACATTTTAGGCCTGTTGTGGTATATAAAACGGCTGATAAGTCATAGGACTATTTATTCAAGGAGGAGATTATGCCAGCTTTTATGCAGAAGACGAGAGGTATCACGTGGGAAAAGATAGGGAAGTTCATCGATATTGATAATGCAAAACTCCCTCCAACTGATACCACTCCGTGTCCTTGAACACGGGTATCTCATTTTTATAGGTTAATTATTAATGTTACCTGAAACTATACCCACACTGATAGTTTACATCTTGCAGGTCTTCCATGCAGATAGGGAACTGCTTGCAGACTTTCGAACGGTTGGAGTATATGAGGCATTTGTAAGGTGTAGTTCTTGCCAACCAACATAGGACATCGGAAAAGTAACTATATCTCATTAGATTTTCATTGACTTATCTATTAGACCTGTAATAGATTATTTCCCATCCTAAGAATAAGCCTTTCCTCATGAGTAGCCTTTAGTTAAGAGGTGGATATATGGGCAGGAAAAAAGTTAACCTCATTTCTCTAGCAGGTTGCTGAAAAACTCTTCATTTGAGCATTTTTAAATTTAGCCTGTGCTGTTCTTGTGATAGGATGCCGTAACAATAACGAATGGAGGCATCCATGAGAGGAAGACCTGAAAGACAAGCT
>Ga0315279_10001965_pt1 | contig 32369 bp, 30 predicted proteins | sample YL17G06_20_MG_FD_203694 | JGI IMG/M metagenome (GOLD analysis project Ga0315279, IMG submission 203694) | Sediment microbial communities from Yellowstone Lake, YNP, Wyoming, USA - YL17G06_20 | ecosystem: Environmental > Aquatic > Freshwater > Lake > Sediment | place: USA: Wyoming | collected...
TGGGAGGAACATACATCGCGATTGAAGACACTCTTGAAGGCGCGCTGACAGCAGATTTGGTCGCGCCGGAAATACGCGGCACTGCTTACGGTGTGATGGGAACAGTTAATGGCGTTGGTGACCTCGTAGCCAGTGTCATGGTGGGTACATTGTGGACGGCAATCTCGCCTGTGGTGGCGTTTGCCTGTGCCGCCGGCCTGATGTTGTTGGGTGGCGCAGTTGTCTACCGTTTCCGCTGAGGTGATTCGGTGAAGCAGGTTTTCGTCCAGCCGGCGATTTCTAAGGTTTTCTTCAATCGCGAGGCGGAAGCTGCCCGTTTGCTCGCAGCAATCAAGGAACGTCAAAGCCTCCTGGTCTCTGGTCCCGCAGGAATCGGCAAGACCAGGCTGATATCGGAGGTCATCAAAAGCCTACCGAGGGATCGATGTGAGTCTTGTATCTACCTGCCCGCGGTTACCGGGTTACGGGAAACGCTAAGTCGTCTTCTCCGGAACCTCTATGCAGCGGAGGACCCGACTTTGTTGTGGCAATTGCGAGCTGATGGCTGCCGCCCCGGTAATTTCAAAGCTTGGCTGAAAGCCCAACCGTCCAGCCATCTCAAAGGTACGCTCTATCGCAGCGTCGAAAGGCGCAGCTATTGGATATTCCTCGATCAGGTTTCTGTAATGACTCCACCTGTTGCGAAGGTGATTAGAGAGTTGGTTCGGATGCGTGACACGCCGGTTTATCTGCTGACGAGAAGCCTCAAAGGCAGGGCAGCGGACCATTTGTTGAACCTTTATTGGAGTAACGAACACCGGCTGTCTCTTGCCCCCCTTCCGGAGACTGCGGCGCGCAGCCTGGTGGAGTCCTGCATCGAAAGCTTTGCTCTATCGCACTTAGATCTTTCGACTTTTCGCCAGGAGGTTTTGCGCCTGAGCAGTCGCGTCCCGGGAGCTATCGTCCAGATGTGTGCGCTTGCCGCGGAACCGCATTATCAGTCTGGGTTACGTGTCAAGACTAGGTTGTTGCACCTCGATTCTCTGATGAGAGGGTATGAGAAGCTCCCAAGACCCGAGAGAGTGAGAGAAAGACTTCGCCCATGAGTGACGAGCTGAGGCACCGCTATTGCGAGAACCGTGAGCGTGGACACACAGACTCCGGTTTAGATGAAGACGCGCACAAGGTTCTCAGGAGCATCTTCGAGCGCATCCATCAGGCCGGGGCGGACGTCCTCTCGGCTGAGTCGAACCAGGAATTTATTTCCCTTTACAACAAGTTCCAGGAAAGCCAGTTTTACCTGGTTTTCCTGGGGCAATTCAAACGTGGCAAAACAACTTTGTTGAACGCCTTGCTTGGCGTTGACCTTCTGCCGACGGGAGTCTTGCCGCTGACCTCCATCGTGACCATCGTTCGGTATGGTGGGGAAGCATGCGGACGTGTCGAGTTCCTTGACGGGCACATCCGGCAGGTTCCTTTGCAGGAACTTCCTAATTTCGTGACCGAGCGTGGTAACCCGCGAAACAGGAAGCGAGTGGCTCAGGTTGAGGTGACTTATCCTGCTGCCGGACTGGCAGATGGACTATGTCTCGTGGATACTCCCGGCATCGGCTCGGTCTTCGAGCACAACACCCAGATCTCCTATGGGTTTGTGCCGCAAGCGGACGCCGCCATCTTTGTCTTTTCGCCGGAATCACCGCTCAGCCAGCTTGAGTTGCAATTCCTTCACCACATTCGAGCGCACGTGGAGAGAATCTTCTTCGTCCTCAATAAGGCTGACCAAGTGAATGACTCAGAACGAAACGAGATCCTGGAGTTTGCCCGCCAGACAATCCGCCAGCAGATGCCCAGCGGCGAGCTTCGTTTTTATCCAGTGTCCGCGCGAAGAAGTCTGGACGAGCGGAAAAAGAGCGACGTTGATGCGTTGGAAAACAGCAACATTCCTCAACTGGCCAGGGCGCTGAGGCAGTTTCTTGCGGCTCACAAAGGCGATTTTCTGGTGCGCTCGACCTGTTCTTCACTGCGGCGATTGATCCAGAATGAGCTCCTGGCGCTCGAACTGGAAGAACGTGCGTGCGCTGTGGACGCCGCACAATTGCAGGCAAAGATTCAGGCCATCGAAGAGACTTGGCAAGCCCTCGACCAACGCCACCGCGAGGCGGCTTACATTCTGCGGGGCGAAATGCGAGCCTTCGAAGCCAGCCTGGAAAAGCGCCTGAACGAATATGCTGAGGGTGAGGTCGACAACTTAGCGCGCCATCTGAAAACGGTAGTCCAGCATCACTTACGCGCGTCCAGGGGCGAACTGGTCACCATCATAGACCAGGAGCTTCGCCGCAAGATCGCCGAGGTGTTAGAAGATTGGAAAACAGAAGAAGAGAAGGCCGTGGCTGAGGAATTCGAGGCCCTGACAGCGCGGTTCTCTTCAGAGGCTGCGAAAACAGTGGAACAGATTCAACAAGTGGCCGCCGAGCAGTTTGGCTTCACTTGGATTGCCGCCTCCCTGCCTGATCGGCTGACCACCCATTCGACCTTCCGCATCAAAGTGGACGAGGTCGTCAGTTGGGGACTGGGGCAGTTTCCTTTGTTGCTGCCGGGAAAACTCTTTGTGCGTTACCTTGCCAACCGGATGGGGGACACGGCACGGGAGGAGTTGTACCGCAATGTTGGAAGGCTGAAGGCCGACCTGGGAGATCGCCTGGAGCAGAGCGTCACGGACTACCTCCGCGCGCTGGACCGCCACGTCGAGCGCACCCGTGCCTCGGTGCGTCAAGCTCTGCAGCGCGCAGCGACAATCCGCGAGAACGCTGATGCGGAGACTTCTTTAGTTGCACAGCAGCAACTCTCCCGCCTTCAGTTCCTGCGAAGAGTCGACGAAGAGCTGGCCGCCATCCAGGCACGGCCGGAGAAGGAATCCCTGGCACCCGGATAGCATCTGGATGTGTCTCTTGCATTGTCTAGCAAGACGCCCCAGGCGAGGCTCGAGCCGCCTTGAGGGGGTGTGCTTGTGTTACAATTCTTGGCTCAAAACCACCTCAAGGAGTCATTCCTATGGCGCACATTGATCTGATTGTGGGACGCGAGATTCTGGACTCACGTGGGAACCCGACCGTAGAAGCCGATGTGCATCTGCGGGACGGAGCTTTTGGCCGCGCCGCCGTGCCCTCGGGCGCATCGACCGGCGAGCACGAAGCGGTGGAACTCCGCGACGGCGACAAGCGCCGCTACCTGGGCAAGGGTGTCTTGCAAGCTGTCGAGAATATCAACGCGGTCATCGCCCGCGAACTGGGCGGGCACGAGGCCAGCAACCAGTCCGAAATCGACGAGCGCATGATCGCACTCGATGGCACGCCCAACAAGGGCAGGCTGGGCGCCAACGCCATCCTGGCCGTTTCCATGGCGGTGTGCCGCGCCGCCGCGCATTCGGCTCACGTGCCGCTCTATCGTTATCTGGGCGGGCTTCAGGCGCGCGTGCTGCCCGTCCCCATGATGAACGTCCTGAACGGCGGTGTCCATGCGGACAACACCGTGGACCTCCAGGAATTCATGATTATGCCCGTGGGCGCGGAAAGCTTCGCGCAGGCCCTGCGCATGGGCGCGGAGACTTTCCACACGCTCAAGAAAGTCCTCAAGGACCGCGGCTACAACACCTCCGTGGGGGACGAAGGCGGCTTCGCGCCCAGCCTGAAGTCGAACGTGGAAGCCGTGGAAGTCCTGCTGGAGGCCATCGAGAAGGCGGGCTACTCCCCCGGCCATGACATTTGCATTGCCCTGGATCCGGCGTCCAGCGAGATGTTCCAGGACGGCAGGTACGTCTTCTTCAAGTCGGACAAGTCGAAGAAGTCTTCCGATGACATGATCAAGCTTTACGCCGACTGGGTTCGCCAGTATCCCATCATCAGCATTGAAGACGGCCTGGCGCAGGATGACTGGGAGGGCTGGAAAGCTCTCACCGAGGAGCTGGGCGACAAGATTCAACTGGTGGGTGACGACGTCTTCGTCACCAACACCGAACGGCTGGAGCGCGGCATCGAGGAAGGCACGGCCAATTCCATCCTCATCAAGCTCAACCAGATCGGTACCGTTACCGAAACCATCAACGCCATCGAATTGGCGCGCCGTCACGGCTGGACGGCGGTGGTCTCGCACCGCTCGGGCGAGACCGAAGACGCCTTCATCGCGGATTTCACCGTGGGCATGGGCACGGGGCAGATCAAGACCGGCTCCGCCAGCCGCAGCGACCGCATCGCCAAGTACAACCAGCTTCTGCGGATCGAAGAAGAGCTGGGAGAATCAGCGGAGTTTCTGGGCAAGGCCGCGGTCAAGTGCGCCCAGTAGCCGCTGACCGGGTTTCGGGATTTGCAGGCTCATTCCTCGTCATAAAGGGTACGAATATGCACCAAATCGTTCTGCTGCGGCACGGAGAAAGCGTTTGGAACAAAGAGAACCTTTTTACCGGCTGGACTGACGTCGATTTGTCGGAAAAGGGGATGGAAGAGGCCCAGGAAGCCGGGCGCGTTCTGAAGGAGCAGGGGTACACTTTTGACGTTGCCTACACCTCCGTTCTGAAGCGCGCCATCCGCACGCTTTGGATTGCGCTCGACGAGATGGACCTGATGTGGATTCCCGTCGTCCGCGACTGGCGCCTGAACGAGCGGCACTATGGGGCCTTGCAGGGCCTCAACAAGGCCGAGACCGCCGCCAAGTACGGTGAGCAACAAGTGAAGGTGTGGCGTCGCAGCTATGACATCCAGCCGCCGGTGCTGGAAGAGAGTGATCCTCGCTATCCAGGCCACGATCCGCGCTACCAGGGCCTCACCAAGGACCAGCTTCCGCTGACCGAGTGTCTGAAGGATACCGTGGCGCGGTTCTTGCCTTGCTGGCATGAAGTGATCGCCCCTGCCGTACGCTCCGGCAAGCGCGTCCTGATCACCGCGCATGGAAACAGCTTGCGGGCGCTGGTGAAGTATCTGGACAACATCCCCGACCAGGAGATTGTGGAACTGAATATTCCAACGGGTGTGCCCCTGGTCTACGAGCTAGAGGACGATCTTAAGCCCGCCAAGAGTTATTACCTCGGTGACCCTGAGCGCGTAAGGAAGGCGATGGAAGCTGTCGCCAGCCAAGGCAAGGCGAAGAAGTGAAGAAAACCCAATCCAATTGATGCCCCGCTGGACTCGTATCGCCCCCATCCTGCCGCCCCCTTGCCCCCTGCCGGCGAGACGGCGGGGCGACAGTCCTACGCGACAGCCTGTAAACCAGTTCGTCGATTTCGGCGTCGGTCGAGGCGATTTCGCGCTCCACGCGGTCAAGCTCCGAAGGGGCCAGCTTCGTAGCGCCGGTTTCCAGCCGGCCTTTCTCATCCCTGTGCCGCCAAGATGGCGGCGCTACGGCCTTCTTCCTGTTCAACTCTAGCATCCGGTCCACCAGCCCCGCATCAGGTCGTGGAGGTCTTAGCCCCTGTAGCGCAGGTCCCGCCCTCCGGACCTGCGGCTCTGCGAGATCCTTTCCGTGTGAAATCAATCCGATCGATGCGGTTCAAGTTTCGTCTAATGCGTACCCAGACGAAAGGAACTGGAAAAGCCGCAACTCCAGAGAGCGGGAGTTGCGCTACCCTGCAATGATCTTCCGCTCGTCGGCCGTGATGCCGCAAACCTCGTAAACCAACTCGTCGATTTCTGCGTCCGTGGCGGCGATTTCGCGCTCCAGGCGGTCAAGTTCCGACGGCGCGAGCTTTGTAGCGCCGGCTTCCAGCCGGCCTTTCTCATCCCTGTGCCGCCAAGATGGCGGCGCTACGGCCTTCTGGTTGTTCAACTCTAGCATCCGCTCGACCAGCGCCACCATGCGGTCATGGGTAGGTCTCACTGGCGCGCGGCACATTCAGGGCCCCTCGCACAGCCAATGCCTGTTGGGCGCCTGTCAGATGGGCTCCGGTGCCATCGCAATGGCCTGGGCAACTATCTCTTTAGAAACTCGAAAGCCCACGTCCCGCCGCAGCTTGTCGACCAAGGTCCTTAGATCCGATGCCTGACCCTGCAAGTTCAGACGCGCAAGCAAGCGAAGAGTCCCAACAGGCTTTCGTCCCATGGCCTGTGCTACCTCTCGAGCGCGCTTTTCATCTCCGACGAAGAACAGCGCGGCCTTCTTCTGCGCTTGTATGAGGGCCTGAGATTCACCTTCATCGAGGTCAGACAACAGTAATCTTACGTTCGTTTTGTCGGCCGCACTGCACCTCCTGAAAAATCCGGTCCGGTAAAGCTTATTAAGACGGTAGCGAAATCTACTTTTTCTGTTCACCTCCCTCTGGACTGCGCTGGGTACGTACACCAGGTCGAAGAATTGGGGAAGCTGCTCAGCAAGTCCGAGGTGGGTGAGATTAATAAGGGAGGAGCTGTCGATGACGGCGATACGCACTATTTTTCGGCAAGTGAGAACAGTAAGAGTAGTCCAACGCCGACCGCAACTAAGGCCCCGATAGCCTGTCGGTTTTCTTTACTAAGCTTCTGCGTCTTGAGGAAATTGACGACTTCTCCCTCCACTTTCCCCGGATTTTCCCACGGGGAGAAAGTAAAGATGTGTGGGAATTGCGCTCGAAGGGCAGGCGTGGCGAGATCTGACCGCACAATTGGAATGACGAGCTTTTTCTTTGCCAAAGCGTGCCTGAGTTCGCTCTGAACGCTCGAATCGGCTTGGCTGGTGATGATGGCCAGGACACAGTCCGAGCGATCTATCGCATTCTGAACTGGGTCTGATACTGCTCGCATCCGGGGCGGGAACACGAAGCCGCCGCGCTGGGGCACATACATCTCAATCCCATGTGCGGTCGCCAGGGTTTGCAGGCGCCAAGCTAGGGTCTGCTCGCCGGGGTCCAGGCTGTGGCTCAGAAAAACTCTAAATGCCATCGCAGTGCTTATTGTACCCTTGTTAGCGCATGAAGTTCCAACAATCGTCCGGCCTTACGATTCTATGATTTTGCGCTCTTCGTCCGTGATGCCGTATAGTTCGTAAACCAGTTCGTCGATCTCGGCGTCGGTGGCGGCGATTTCGCGCTCCAGCCGATGATTCCGCAGGGTAACCAGATTCTGGTTGCCAAAGTACGTCGATATCGCGCGCTGTCACGCACCGGATGCAAGCCATCGGGTGTCGTACGCATCGCGGTCAATCCATTCCGGTCCGCAGCCGAGAGCGGCAAGAATGCTCCTTTCCGCTATGAGCTGCAGGCGACCGCAATCTTTATCGAGCATTCCGGGGTCCTCCGCGCACGCCTCGTGGATGAACTTGCGCCTTCGTTCTGCTAATTCCTGAACTCCCTTGCTTGGCTTGATATGTGCGGGCCAAAGCTGCCGGTGATCAATATCAGCGTTTTTCAGGAGGGTCTGCAATCCCCGCTCGAACTTTGCCCTTTCGCCCTGAACCCCATGCGCATTGAAAAGCGATTCTGCGGCCAAGTAAATCATGCTTAGGTTCGTTTCCAAAGATCGCTCGCGATGTGAACCTACGCAATAAATCATGGCCCGCAACAACCATTTCTTCACACTCGAGGCTCTCAATCGGCCCAGCAATTGCTCAAATGCGTCGCCAGCCAAATGCCATCGGTCGGCGAGTGCCCAAGCGTGCTCAGTGTTTTCAGACGGCATCTCACGTCGCCTCACGTATTCTCGCCATTTAGCCCCGTCGCTTCCTTCAATGCGAAGCGTGGTCCGTATCTCGTACCAGAACAGGGGCGTTCGGCTCAGAAACGAGAGCAGGTAAAGCGGCTCCTCAATCGCTTCCTCGACTTTGTCGACCAGAAGTCTGGGGTCGAATCTGGAGTGGACCTTGCCCTCGTGCCGGAGCTCGGCGACCTTCACCCGCGAGAGCACTCCCTGACCCCGGAGGGGGGCCTGCTCGAAGTGGTAGAAGTCGGCCATCAGAAATTCGCCCAGTGGACTGCTCCATCTGATCCCCTCGTTGTATTTCCTTTTGGATTGGATGGTTCCAAGGTATGACATCCCCTCTGTAGACCAAGTCGCTACCAAGTCGGTGTAGGGGATTCGCACTTGTGCGGAATACTCACCCGAGTCGAAATCCACGGCGGACTCAAAGCCGAAGGTAAAGCCTGTGCAATCGAATTCGGCACGGGACCCTCGGTGAGATTTTAGTCGCGCGTCTTGCAAGCGGAGCGTCTGTCCGCGTTCATCTTCGCCGGAGACCTCCAGGCCTTCTTGCCTTTTCTCAAGCACTAGCCCAAGCTGCCTCCACTCCGGCGCAGGACACACAACGTGGACTTCAAGCTCGCCGGGGACATATTTCGCGTACGAGATTTCAATATTAACCGGACACTCCAGGCCACCGGTGGTCCGAACAGTGCCCGTGACGTGCAGCCGCTCCCTGAAGTCGCCCAGCTTCATCGGCGCAAGAACCATCCATGGAGGTTTGTCACAGCGCGCCTTTCCCTTGTAGCGGCGATCTGCGACCGACGGTTTTTAGCACGTTTCGGCGCTCAGAGAGCCCCGCTACAGCGATCCCTCGATGGTCTTACGTTCCTCGTCCGTGACGCCGTAGAGATTGTAAACCAGGTTGTCGATCTCCTCGTCGGTGCGGGCGATTTCGCGCTCAACGCGATCAAGCTCCGAGGGCGCGAGCTTGCCGGAATGCTTCTGCTTGTTCAGTTCTAGCATTTTCCTGGAACGTTCACTCAACTTGATCATATCTGGGTGGGTTGGCTCGCGTTTGGGGTACGGAAGGGCCTCCAACTTGGACGCCTTTACTTGCGGAATAACTCGCGATTCGCCCTGATTTGCGACCCGGTAAAGGAACAAGAAAGGCTTGGATTGAAGTATCGCCATCAAGGCCCAGGGGTCGTGGGGCGGCTGGATTTGAAACACGTACATTGCATCAGTCACGTAGAGCGATGATGAGGCGTCGTAGATTAGCTCAATGGTCTTTGAGGTCGTTAGTCCGATAAGCTTCGGAGAAGCGAAAATCTCTGGGTCCCTGGGGCGGTGCAGAGACCACCAGGGATGATTGCGTTCGATTACCTCTTTGCATGTGTTGAGGCCCTTGAAACCCTCGAGATGCATCAGAGTATTTGGGTATTTTCGGATTTGTGTCTCACGCGAGGTATAGATAATAAATTGGTCGCTCTTCCATTGGTGGTAGCGCTTAATGAAAGTGCCCCGAACACTGGGCCGAAGTAACTCCTTTTCGAGCTTGTGTGCCCGCGCCTCCCTCTTAGAAATGACGTGGGCTTCAGCGACGTCCGGGCTTACGCCTCTCTGAATCGTGCCTTTGACGACGTCCCTCAGGAGAATGTGATCGCGCCGCAACCGCTGCAAGAGTGAGGTTGCGTCAACTTGACCGACAAAAAATGTAAGATGGGGGTCGCTCTCGACCAGCCTCTTCCATTCTTCCCAATCTGCTTTTGTGCCCTGGTTCAACGCGGGTTCACGGTCCTGCAGCGGGAGGCTAGACACATTTGCCAATAGAAATCCGTTTCCTTTGCGACGGGGTGCGCTGATGACAATCGTGGATGTGTTGAGAACCTTTGTCCCGAAGATGCCTTCTCCTAGGCTTGCCAACCCCAATAAGCCGCGCTTCAATAAGTGTCCTCGAAGCGGCTTCGCATCCACCTGGTTCAATATAGTGCTTGGAACAATGAAACCAACGGGCGCTTGGGTGTTTCCGGCCCTTGTGGCTCGATAGAAGAAATAAATGTACGAATCCATCATCCTTGCAATCACGTCCCGGTAATTCGTACGCAAGTAATTAAGTTCAATTTCGCTGAACTCCGCGCCCCAAGGGGGGTTGCCGATGACGCAATCGAAGCCGCCGTCTTTCATGATGCGGCCGAAGGAGGGGGGCACGTTGCCCGAGGTAGGGGCGCGGCTTGCCGTGCCCTCGTTGGGCGGGGCAAGCCCCGCCCCTACACCGTACCAATCGAAGGCGTTGATGCGGTCGCGCTCTTCGTCGGCGAAGAGCGTGCCCTGGTCGTAGATATCGGGGCCGATCAGGGAATTGCCGCAGATGATGTTGTACTTGAGTTCGGGCAGGAGCGATTGCTTGGGCGGGAGTTGTGACTTCTCGCCTTCCAGCGCCTTCAGGTACAGGCTCATCATGGTGATTTCGACGGCCTGCGGATCGATATCCACGCCGAAAAGGTTGCGCCGCAAAATCCTCGCCTTCAGCCGGACGGAGAGCCGGTGGCCGCCGTTGCCGTCGGGAATTAGATCGGGAAACAGGGGATGGATGTGCGCCTCTTTCGAGTGCGCGGTGAGATAGCGGACGTGGTAGTCGATCAGATACTGAAACGCGCCGATGAGGAAAGAGCCTGAGCCGCACGCCGGATCGAGGATGCGGATTTTCTCGATCTGCTTGGGCGTCTTGCCCTCGATGACTTTGCCCACCGTGTTCTTTACGATGTAGTCCACGATGTACTGGGGCGTGTAATAGACGCCGCCCGCCTTGCGGACCTCCGGCTTCTCCTCGACGCGTACCTGCTTTGCCGTAGGGCGGATGGTCTTGCCGAGGTAGCGCTCATAAATCGAGCCGAGGAGTTCGACGCCAATCACGTCGAAGCGGTAAGGGCTCTTGGGCGGGTAGAGCCGCTCGATGATTTTGGCGAGGACTTCCGAATCGATCTTGATGCTTTCCGAAAGGTGCGGCTTGAAGATTTCGCCGTTAAAATCCTCGTTGATGCGGTGGAAAAGGTCGTTAAGCCAATCGAATATGTGGAACTTGCCGCCGCGCGCCTTCCACTCCTGCACAGCCAGCCAGAGCTGCATCTTCTCAATGATTCGCCGATCCTCAGCGATGCGAATGAAGACAATCCGGTCAAGCAGACGCTGCACGACTTCGTTCAACTGCTTGGCGGTAAGCTCGGGATTGTTTTTGAAGACGTTGCGCGCCAGGTCTTCGCGCCAGCCGGTCATCTCATCGAGGAAAGTCTTATCCACCGGGATGCGCAGGCGCTGCGTGCGGCGGTCGCGCGGCAGCATGGCGTCAAGCGAGCCCGCAGCCACGCGCTCCTTCGAGAAATCCCAGAGTTTCTCGGCGTTCTTCAGGTAATCAGCGTATTTGAGCGACACCAGCAAGCCTTCGTCCGGCTTGCGCTCGTCGGGCTGGATGGAGGCGTCGTAGAAGCGGAATTCCTCGAAGTCCGTCAGGATAACGAAGAAGACCTGCTTAGTATTCCAGGCATAGCCCTTGGCCTGAAGGATGTGCCGGGCGGCGTCCAGAGGCTTGCAAGGGACCTTGGCTTCCACGAAGAATTTCGTTTGCCCGCCGAGGCGAAAGCTGTAATCCGGTTTGCCGTGAGTTTCCTCTTCGCTCTTTTCGACCATGACTTCGCGGGCGTGGTGGGGGAGACCCGCCTCATTTTCCACGTCCCACCCGAGCGCCTTGAAGAAGGGCGTGACGAAATCAATGCGCGCCTGCGCTTCGGAATAGTCCTTAGAGAGGTAATGGGCTTTATCGGCCTCGAATTTCGCAATCAGCCTTTCAAGATGTGACCTGAAAGTCGCGAGTGAGGCAGGCAACGTTGGCTCCCGGTTACAACATGGTGGTTCACCGGGAGTGTAACTCCGAGGCGCAGGAGGTTCAAGTCGCGCGAGGTGGCGGAAGAACGCCATCAATGGATGGGAGAGATCGTAATGGCGGGCTTTCTGATGCTGCGGGAGTACAGCTTGCCGCCCACGGTGGCCTGGCGGAGCGGTTCCACGCTCCGGAGTGTTTTTGCCCTTGCTCAAACCCTGACGCCTTCTCGCTCTATCGACGCCCAGGCTTCCCCAAAACATTTCCGAGCATCACATGGGTGAGGCTTGAGCTTCCGGGGGTGGGCTGACGTTGGCCAAGCGACTGGGGCGCAGGGCTTTGACACGCTGTGGGGGTTGTGAGATAATGAATTAGTCGACCGTGCGCAGGAAGGGACGATGTTGAAAATCGGCAAAAAGGCAGGGGCTGGCATCAGCCTCTTTTTGTTTGGGGCAATGAGCGCGCTGCTTGCGCAGACGGCGGCTCCGGCGGCCGGGCCCGCGGGCTCCGAGCAGGCTGCGGCTGCTGCCGCGGGGCCGGACCACGCGCGAGCCTATTACCACTTCATGCTGGCGCGCCGGTACCGCGAGCTGGCGGGAGCCTTCAATCGGGGTGATTACATCGACCGCGCGATTTCCGAGTACAAGCAAGCGATGGAGGCCGACCCCGATTCCCTCTTCTTGCGGGTGGAGCTGGCCGAGCTTTACGGGCGCGTGACCCGCGTCGCCGATGCGGTGCGCGAGGCCGAAGCTGTCCTGAAAGTTAACCCGGACTATGCCGACGCCCACCGCCTGCTGGCCCGGATTTACTGGCACAGCCTGGGTGAGGGCCCGACGGACAAGGTCGCCAAGGAGAGCCTGCGCAAGGCCCTCGAGCATCTGGAGGCCTTGACCCGCGTCGAGCCCTCCGATACCGAGGCGAACCTGATGCTCGGACGCCTCTACAAGTTGAACAACCAGCCGGCCAAGGCCGAGGAAGTATTCCGGCGCATCCTGAATGGCGACCCTAGTTCCAAAAGCGCTCTGGCGAACTTGGCGCAACTCTACTTTGACCAGGGGGACTACGGCGGGGCCATCGACCTGCTCAAGAAGCTGCCTGAGAATACCCTGGATCCTCAGATCCTCGGCATCCTGGCTTATGCCTACACCCAGACGCGCGATTATGACCTCGCGGTGGCTACCTACCAGAAGGCTCTGGCGCTGGATCCTGACAACCAGGAACTTCACAAAGCCTATGCCGAGGCCTTGATGGTCGCCGGCAACACCACCGCCGCCCGGGCGGAACTTCAGAAGGTCCTCAAGGGCGATCCAGAAGACGCCTCCACCTTTCTTCGCCTGGCGCAGATCGATCGCCAGGAAGGCCGCTTTGACCAGGCGCGGCAGGAACTCGAGCGGGCCAAGGCCCTGGCCCCGGACAATCCTGAGGTGCCTTACCAGCTCGCCCTGCTGGAAGATACGGTCGGGAACGAAGACAAGGCCATCCAGATTATGCAGGGGCTGCTGAAGCAATCCGAAAAGCCAGGCGGGCAATACACCCCGGCGGAAGCCAACAACCGCGCTATCTTCCTCGAGCGGCTCGGCGTGATGTTCCGCACCCAGGAGAAGTTTGACCAGGCCATCGAGACGTTTCGGCAGATGGTGGCCCTCGGCGGGGGCATGGCGGCGCGCGGGGAGGGCATGATTGTTGAAACCCTGCGCCTGATGCGTGAACCCCAGAAGGCCCTGGAAGAGGTTAACGCGGCGGTCGAGAAGTATCCCGCGGAACGGCCTTTGCGCATCCTTCAGGCGAGTGTTTTGGGCGAGCAGGGACACGTGGAGGAAGCTATTCAGAAGCTTCAGCCTCTGTTGAAGGGCACGCCCGCCGATCGCGAAATCCAGCTTTCCATCGCCCAGGTCTATTCCCAGGCGAAGCGTTTCACGGAAGCGGAAGCGGCGGCCCGCAAGGCTCTGGAATTGAGTCCCAAGCCGGACGACCAGGAATACCCCTACTTCGTCTTGGGCTCCATCTACGAGCGCCAGAAGCGTTTTGATCAGGCCGAGGAACAGTTCAAGAAAGTGCTGGCGGTCAACCCCACCAACGCCGCAGCGGCGAATTATCTGGGTTACATGCTGGCAGACCGTGGCGTGCGCCTGGAAGAGTCGGTGAAGTACATCAAGAAAGCGGTGGACCTCGAGCCCAATAATGGCGCCTATTTGGACAGCCTGGGCTGGGCATACTACAAGATGAACCGGTACGATCTGGCGGCGCCGCACCTCGAGAAAGCCGCGCGTTTGGTTTCGAATGATCCCACCATCCACGAGCATCTCGGCCATCTTTATATGCGGCTGGGCAAGAAGCGCCAGGCGCAGGAAGAGTGGGAACGCGCGCTCAAGGAATGGCCGCGCGCCGTCTCCAGCGACTTCGATGCCGAGCAGGCCGCCAGGCTTCAGAAGCAGCTCGACGAGCTGAAACTCCATTTGGCCAAAGAGAAGTCGCCCGAGCGCTAGGGCCGTTGCCACTTCCGTCACCCGGTCATGTCGGGGACCGAGCCCTTCGCGGGGTGCGGCTGTCCCGACGCCGATATACTTGCCTTGAACCAACCCATCGCCCTCCGCGCTTTCGCAAAGATTAACCTCGGGCTGAAGATCCTTGGCAAGCGCCCGGACGGTTACCACGAACTCCGCACCATTTACCAGACGGTAGCGCTGCACGACCGTCTGGAGATCTCCCTCACCAAAGCCCGCAGGGGCATTCACCTCGAGTGCGATGGTCTCCTGGTCCCCTCCGGCCGCGATAACCTGGTGTATCGAGCCTGCGAACTCTGGCAGCGCGCGCGGGAGTTCCGGGATGGCATTCACGTTTGTCTGGAAAAGCGAATTCCTGCGGGGAGCGGCCTGGGGGGCGCCAGCGCCGACGCCGCAGCCACGCTGCTCGGCTTGGAACGGCTGGCGGGCGACCGCCTTGCCCCCCCCTCCCGATTCAAGCTGGCAGCCAGCCTCGGGTCGGACGCCCCGCTTTTTCTCTGGGGGGGCCGGGTGTTGGGCTTGGGACGCGGCGAGGAAGTTTATCCCCTGGCCGATTTGCCGCCCCGCAAGTGCCTGATTGTTTTCCCGGGTTTCGCCATTTCCACGGCGGAGGCGTACCGCGAGTTGAGCTTGCGGTTGACAAAAGGCCGGCGAGAATCTAACATCTATAGTTTTGGCGCGTGGTCACATTTTCCCCAGGAGGGTTGGGGACCGGCCGAAAACGACTTCGAGCAGGTCGTTTTCGCGAGGTGGCCAGAGCTGGCAGGCTTGAAAGCCAGTCTCATCCGGGCCGGAGCCGAAGCAGCCTCCCTGACGGGTAGCGGATCAGCCGTCTACGCCGTCTTTGACTCTGCCCAAAAAGTTCGTGGCGCCGCACGATTCATCCCTCAAGGATGGAAGACTTTCCGAACCAGGACCCTTTCGCGGGCCGAGTACCACCGCCTGCTCTTTGTGCCGTGCGGAGAGGGCAGTGACGAGTGAGAAGTGGATTGAGTCATTGATTCCTTGAGCCGTTGAATCATGGAAGGCAACGACTACTCCCAGGACTCAATGAGCCAATCACTCAATGGATCAATCTACTTGTCACTCGCCACTGATCACTATTCCTGGGAGGTCGTCCAGTGGTAGGACACATGCCTTTGGAGCATGGAACCCTGGTTCGAATCCAGGCCTCCCAGCCAGGTTTAGATTGCGCCCGATCGATCTCGCGGTCGTGAGGATAGGATGATGACGGACCGGGTCCAGCACGTGCTGAAAGTTTTCTCGGGGAATGCCCATCCGGCGCTCGCCAAGGAAATCTGCGGCCAGCTCGGCATGCCCTTGGGCGAGGCCCACGTGGGGCGCTTCCCGGACGGGGAGGTGCGGCTACAAATCCTCGAGAACGTTCGCGGCGCCGACGTCTTTCTCATCCAGCCAACCTGCCGTCCGGTGAATGACAACCTGGTGGAATTGCTCGTCATGCTGGACGCGGTGCGGCGCGCTTCCGCCTATCGCATCACGGCGGTCATGCCCTATTACGGCTACGCGCGGCAGGACCGCAAGGACCGTCCGCGGGTTCCCATCTCCTCAAAACTCGTGGCGGACCTGCTGACCTCGGCGGGGGCGGACCGCATCCTGGCGCTCGACCTGCATGCCGGACAGATCCAGGGGTTCTTTGATATTCCCGTCGATCACCTTTATGCCACGCCGGTGACGGTGGATTATTTCCGCAAGCTCAAGCTCCGAAACCTGGTGGTAGTCTCGCCGGACACCGGGGGCGTGGAGCGCGCCCGCTCCTTTGCCAAGAGATTACGAGCCCCCCTGGCGATCATTGACAAGCGGCGGGAAGACGCCACGGTCGTGGAAATGATGAACGTCATCGGCGACGTTACCGGTAAGACCTGTTTGCTTTATGACGATATGATCGATACCGCCGGCACGCTGATACGGGGCGCCAGGGCATTGAAAGACAAGGGCGCGGAAAAAGTTTTCGCCTGCTGCACGCATGGGGTTTTTGCCGGAGGCGCCGTCGAGAAGATCTGCGCGGCGCCCCTCGAGCAAGTGGTCGCCACCAATTCCATTCCCCTTTCGCCCGAGGCTGAGAAATGCGGCAAGATTAAGGTTTTGAGTGTGGCCAAGGTGCTGGCGGACGCCATCCGCTCCATCCACGAAGAGACCTCGGTGAGCAAGCTCTTCATTTGAGCCGCAAGTCGAAATGGGCGCCCCAGGCAACAGGAGCCGGAGTTTAGGAGTAATCGAGTATGACCCAGGTACAGACGCTTGAAGCCGCTCCGCGAGAGGATTTTGGCAAAAACGCCGCCCGGCGCTGGCGACGCCAGGGGCGGATCCCCGCCGTGGTGTACGGCGGTGGCGGCCCTTCCATCCCGGTGACGGTGGATCCCCGGGAAATCCAGAAGGTGCTCTATTCCGAGTCCGGCCACAACGCCATCTTCACCCTGGAAATCAAGGGGAAGGCGCCGGCCCGGGTGATGATCCGCGACTTGCAGATGGAGCCCGTGGGCGGCAGCCTGCTCCACGTGGATCTGGTCCGCATCGCCCGGGACGCCAAGCTGAAGCTCAAGGTTCCCATCCACATCACCGGCGAGCCCCAGGGCGTCAAAGTCCAGGGCGGTATCTTTGAGTTCATCCTTCGGGAAGTGGAATTGGAATGCCTCCCCGATGACATCCCCGAGCACATCACGGTCGATGTCACCGAGCTCACGCTCGGCAAGAACCTTCGCGTCTCCGATCTGCCGGTGAGCGAGAAGGTGAAAGTGCTCACGGAGCCCACCCGCGTGGTCGCCCACGTGGTGGCGCTGAGGGCGGAGGAAGAGAAGCCCGCCGAGGTCGCCGCCGAGGCTGCCCCGGCCGAGCCCGAAGTCATCCGCAAGGGCAAGGCCGAAGAAGAAATGGCAGGGGGAGCGGCCGAGGCCAAGAAGGAAGCCAAGAAAGAAAGCTAGAGGATCCGAAACTAGAAAATCGAAACTCGAAACTCGTTCCGGATTTCGATTTTCGGATTTCGATTTTCGAAATGAAATTGATTGTGGGTCTTGGCAATCCGGGCTACGAGTACCACCTGACGCCACACAACCTGGGGTTCATGGCGGTGGATCGCCTGGCGGAGATTTGTGGCGTGGAGATTTCTCGCCCGGAGGCGCAGGCCGTGACGGCGCCCACCGAGATCGAGCGGGTGGAAGTGCTGCTGGTCAAGCCCCAGACGTACATGAACCTGAGCGGCCTGGCGGTGGCCCGACTGCTCAAGAAGTACGACCTTCCCGTCCAGGACTTGATCGTCCTGATGGATGACGCGGATCTGCCGCTGGGAAGCCTGCGCATCCGGCCGCGGGGCACCGCCGGCAGCCATAACGGGTTGAAGTCCATCATCGGCGCGCTCCAGGCGGATGAGTTCGCCCGTGTGAGGATGGGCGTCATGCCGGACCACCCGGTGGAAGACCTGGCGGGCTACGTCCTGGGCCGGTTCCGCAAGGCCGACCTGGAGACGGTGGCCGAGCTGCTCGAGCGCTGCGCGGAAGCGCTGCGCGTCATGCTGGGAGAAGGTTTACAAACGGCGATGAACCGCTTTAATCGCCGGGTTCAATCCCAGGAGTCGTGAGGTGCCATGCGGAAATACGAGATTATGTTTATCGTGAGGCCCGATGTGCCCGAGGAAGAACTCGACAAGCTCATCGCCCAGATGGAAGGGGTGGTGGCCAACTCGGGCGGCAAGCTGGAAAAAGTGGAGAAGATGGGACTCCGCCGGCTGGCCTATCGCGTGAAGAGGCAAAGAGAAGGTTTCTACGTGCTCTTCACCCTGGAAGGCGCCGGCGACACCGTTCGAGAATTTGAGCGCCGCCTCAAGGTCACCGACACGGTGCTTAAGTTCCTCACCGTGAAGATGGATGAGCAACTGAAGCGGGGCGAGAAGCTGAAGGCGTTGCGAGCCAGGCAGGAGTCCAAGCGGCCCAAATCCAAGACCGCCGCTCCCCCTGCCCCGCCAGCCCCGGCGGAAGCAGCTCAGACATAAAGGAGTCAACAACTATGGCATTTCAGAAAGAGGGTCCCGGTGGGGGAGAACGCCCGGCCAGACGTGAGGGCGGAGCTCCGGCAGGTCCCCGCAAGCAATACTTTCGTCGGCGCAAGGTCTGCAAATTCTGCACCGAGAAGATCGACATCATCGATTACAAGGACGTGCGGTTGGTCGGGCAGTTCGTTGCCGAACGCGGCAAGATCCTGCCCCGCCGCCTCACCGGGACGTGCTCGCCTCACCAGCGCTCGCTCGCCGAGGCGATCAAGCGCGCCCGGAACATTGCCCTCCTGCCCTTTGCCTCGGCGGTCTAGACGCAGCGCTCGACTCTGGTGGCAGGAAACGAGGAATGCCTGGGTTTGCCCACGGTGGATTCCCGTAGAAAAACAATTGCCTTGAGGGAGTTCTTGCATGGAAGTCATTCTCCTGGAAAACATCGAAAAACTTGGGAGTCGCGGGCAAATTGTGAAAGTGGCCGGCGGCTACGGCCGCAACTTCCTTTTGCCCAAGAAAATGGCGGTCGCCGCTACACCGCAAAACCGCAAATGGGTTGAACAGCAGCGGGTGCGCTTCCTGAAGCTGGAAGCCAAGGAAAAATCGGAGGCCGAGGAGCTGGCCAAGTTGCTGGATGGCGTCACCCTCAGCTTCAAACGGAAGTCGGGTGAAAAGGGAGCGCTCTTCGGTTCCGTCACAGCCCTCGACGTTGCCGAAGGACTCTCCGCTCAGGGCTATAAGATCGACCGGCGGAAAGTCCACCTGGAGCAGCCGCTCAAGTCCATCGGCGAGTTCGACGTCCCTGTGAAAGTCCACCGCGAAGTCACCGCCACCCTCAAGGTCAAGGTGGAAGGCGAGCTCGACCTCCAGGCCCAGGCGGCTGCCGAAGCCCAGGCTCAGGCCAAAGCGCAAGCCCGGGCTCAAGCCAAAGCTCCAGCCGAAACACCGGCGGAAACCAAGCCGGAGACCAAGTAATCGCGCCGGCCTGCTGCGGCGAGCGAGCTCGTCGCAGCAAACAAACTGCGGTGGGGACGAGAGCCGTTCCAACTATTTGAAGCTACTTCCCGCGAGGCCGGCCACTGCTTTTTGCTTTGCCCTGAAGTCCGAGGTGACCCATAAGGCCAGCCTTTTCCGCAGGGACCGGTCCAACTCAGCCCCCGCAGGTCCTAGGCATTAGCAGGGAAAAGTTGGAACGGCACGAGGGGAGAAAAGGGCGCGTGAAAATCTCTCCTTGACGTTCCCGCCAACTGGTATAATCTCTCCCGAAAAAATTCTGGACGCTTCAGGGACGCCTTTCATTCCATGCCGACCGCCACCGCCAGTGATCGAGCCGTTCCCCACAACCTCGAAGCGGAACGCGCCCTCCTCGGCTCCATCCTCCTCGACAACGGCGCTTTGAACCTCGCCCTCGAAACCGTCCGCAAGGATGACTTCTTCTCGGAAGCCCATCGCCTCACCTTCGAAAAGATGCTCGACCTTTCCGAAAAGAACCGCACCATCGATCTGGTCACCCTTTCCGAGGAACTCTCCAAGGATGGTCTGCTCGAGAAGGCCGGCGGGGCCGGTTACCTCGCTTCGCTCACGGACGGTGTTCCCATCGGGGTCTCCGCCAGCGTCAACGAGTATTCGCGCATCATCAACGAGAAGTCGCTCGTCCGGCGTCTCATCAACGCATCCAACAACGTCATTTCCCGCTGCCTGGAGGGCGCGGATGATCCGGAATCGCTGATCGACCTGGCGCAAAGCCAGGTCTTCGAGATTGCCGAGCAGAAAGTACAATCCGGGTTCCTGGGCATCCGCGACATCGTCAAGTCCAGCTTCGGGACGATCGATGTGATCTTTGACCGCGGCCAGCGGGTCACGGGTGTGGAAACGGGTTTCGTTGATCTCGACAACATGACCTCGGGGCTGCAGCCGGGGGAATTGATCATCATCGCGGGGCGGCCCTCGCTGGGCAAGACGGCCCTGGCGCTGAACATCGCCACCCATGCGGCCATCGAGCGCAATAACGTCGTGGGATTCTTCTCCCTCGAAATGAGCAAGGAATCGCTCGCCATCCGCCTCTTGTGCTCGGAAGGGCAGATTGACAGCCACAAACTGCGTACCGGCTTTTCCAGCCGTGAAGATTGGGGCAAGATGACGAGGGCGCTGGGCCGCCTGGCTGAGGCTCCCTTATACGTCGAGGATAGCCCCGCCCTCTCCATCATGCAGATTCGGACCAAAGCACGCCGCCTCAAGGCGGAGAAGGGACTTCACCTGCTGGTTGTGGATTACTTACAGCTCGTGACGGGCCACGGGCGCTTTGAGAACCGCACGCAGGAAGTCAGTTTCATCTCACGCTCCTTGAAGAGTATTGCCAAGGAGCTGCACGTCCCGGTTGTGGCACTGTCCCAGTTGAGCCGCGCTCCGGAGCAGCGGCCCGGGCAGAAGCCGCAGCTTTCGGACCTGCGTGAGTCGGGATCGATTGAACAGGATGCGGACGTCGTCATCTTTATTTTCCGCGAGCGCCGCGCGGAGGAGGAGCAGGAGGATCCCGAAGCGGGTGTGGAAACGAAATTGATTATCGGCAAGCAACGCAACGGCCCGACCGGAGATGTGCGGGTGATCTTCCAGAAACGTTACGCCCGGTTCTTTAGCGGTCCTCCCCGTGAGCAATACCCTGAGGTGTCGTGATTCGCCCGTTCCACCCCTGCCCTGCCGCCTCTCGGGGAACGTCCAACACCACCTGAGCGAGATGTAGTGAATTCACACGCCGACAAACTCCTTCGCCCCACCTGGGTTGAGATTTCCCTTTCCAAGCTGCGCCGGAACTGCCAGCGCGTTCGAAAGCTGGCGGGACAGCGCAAGGTCATGGCGGTAATCAAGGCAGACGCTTACGGGCACGGAGCGGCGCCCCTGGCCAAGTGCCTGGCCGGCTGTGGCGTGGATTGGTTCGGCGTGGCCACCGTCGAGGAAGCCCTGGAGTTGCGCGCGGCGGGAATCGAGCAGCCCGTCCTGCTGCTAGGCGGCCTTTACATGAGCGACCCGGCCGACCTCATCAAGTACCGGCTGACTCCTTCCGTCTCCTCCACCGCGCGCCTCGATACTTACGCGGAGTGCGCGCGCCAGTTCGACCAGCCCATCGAGTTCCACTTGAAAGTGGACACGGGCCTGGGCCGGCTCGGGTTGCCGCCGGACCGGCTTCGTGCCTTTGTGGAACACTACCAGACGCTCGAAGGCGTGCAGTTGAAAGGGCTCTTCACGCACCTGGCTTCCGGCGAAGACCTGGTCGCCTGCCAGACGGCGGAGCAGGCCGAACGGTTCAACACCGCGCTGGCGCAATTGCGTTCCCTCTCGATCGATCCCGAGTGCACGCACGTTTCGAACAGCGCCGCCCTGCTGGCCCGTCTCGAGTTTCCCGAGAACCTCGTGCGCATCGGCGCCCTGTTCTATGGCTATTGCCTGCCGCTCGTGCTCCCCCCCGGCAAGGAGGTTGGCGAACTTCTCGACTTCGAGCCCATCCTGACTTTCAAGTCGCGCGTCGTGTACATGAAGGACGTGCCGAGCGGGACGCCCCTGGGTTACGGCGCCGCCTTCCACACGCGGCGAAACTCGCGCATTGCCACCGTGCCGGTGGGCTATGCCGACGGCTTGAGCTGCGCCCTTTCCAATCGCGGCGAGGCCATCGTGCGCGACCATCGCGCCCGCATCGTCGGCAGCATCAGCATGGACCTCGCGCTGCTCGACGTCACCGACATCCCAGGGGTGAACGTGGGCGATGAGATCCTGCTGATCGGCCAGTCCGAGCATTGCTCCATCAGCGCGCTCGAAATCGCCCAGCAACTCGAGACCGTCCCCTACGAAGTCCTCTGCTCCATCGGCAAACGCGTCCCGCGGATTTACGTTGCATGAGGTCGTGGGACGGTCACAAACGCCTCGAAACTGCACGAGACGAAATGTACCTGCATCAATAAAGAGCCCGATCCTGAAGGACGCTGATTTCTGCACATCTCACAGAACTTTTTCCCTCGCTCATCCGTTAGTAAGATCAGGGGGAAGGGAGTTTTGCGCCGCCTCCGGCACGTTGCATCGTTAAGCGAGCGTCCGCCATGCCTTCCACGTTGACTACCGACCAGGAAGCGGAAGCTTCCGCTCGAACGCCGTCCAGCCCGGTGGAGCGTCCCTTGAAAGCTGCGGCCGTGCCGTCAGTCCTGGGCGCGCTGGTGCTGAAGGAGATGCACGACCTGGTGCTCACCCTGCGCTTCACGGCGGGCACGGTGATCGCGGTGACCCTGGCGGTCCTTGCCGCTTATGTCGGCAGCCTCGACTACAACGCACGACTCGACAGTTACCAGACTAAGACCAAGCTCAATCGCGCCGACCTTGGCCGTCAGACTGTCTATTCTTCTGTACATCCCACGCTCGTCCGCCCGCCTGAACCCTTGAGCGTCTTGAATCATGGCCTGGAAGGTCGCGTGGGTACCGACTTCGCAATTTCCGTGGACGAGGAGAGCACGGAAGCACGGGGCGAGAATCGCGGCAATGAGTACCTGGCCATTTTCTCGGAAGTCGATCTCACCGTCATCGTCGCCGTCATCCTGGGCTTGCTGGCGCTGCTCTTCACGTTTGACGCTGTATGCGGCGAACGCGAAGCCGGCACCCTGAAGCTCGCCATGTCCTATGCGCTTCCCCGCTGGCAGCTTCTGCTGGGGAAATACCTCGGGGCCTGGGCCACGTTGATGCTGCCCACGGCGCTGGCTTGTTTTCTCTCCCTGCTGGTAATGAGCTTTGCCGCACACGTCCACTTTGGCGCGCCAGAATGGCTCCGCATTGCGCTGATCTTCGTCTCTTACGCCCTTTATCTTTCGCTGATGCTCCTGGTGGGGTTGGTGATTTCGAGCTTCGCGCAGAGGTCCTCCATTGCTCTGGTCTTCGCCACCTTCGCGTGGTTCTTGTTCGTGACCGTCGTGCCGAATCTGGCCACCATGGTGCCCGACTTTGTGGGCAATCGTGCCAACGTCTTCCAGCAGGCGAATCAGAATCTCCGACAGGCGGGTCGTGATCAGGATGCTGCGTTCCGCGCCCTCAAGGACCCACGCGACGGGTTCTCGTTCTACAATGCCGTGACCAACAGTAGCAACAGCTGGACTGATTATGAATGCCGCGCAGGCGATCGAAAATATTATGCCCAGATGCGTGATTACTTTTCCAAGGCGATTCCGCTTTCCCTGCGGTTCGCGGCGAAGCGGGCAGACATCTGGCGCCGGTACATGCGGTACCGCGAGCATCAAGCCACACTGGCACGCGGGCTCGGCTTCCTGTCGCCGACCTCGGTGTTTGGAAACGCCGCAACTTTCTTGAGCGGGACCTCTTCAGCCGACTACCACCACTACATCGACTTGGCCAGCCGATATCGCAGCACTTTCCTGGATTACATGCAGAACAAGAAGGCGCTCCAATCGGACCGGTGGTTCACCGAAGACCCGCCGGACCAGGATCGTAACTGGACGACAATCTTCTTGGGGAAGACCGCGGACGAAATGGTCGCGAGCCGCGCGGACCCTGTTAAGACGATTAACAGCATCATCCATGACCCCGCGTCCTGGAGAAAAATCGAGCAATGGGAGAAGGATGACCGCACACGTCCCGACTGGTTTCTGTCCCTCGGCGACATGCCGGCGTTCACCTATTCGCGATTGGGACCGGGACAGACGCTTGTGACCGCCGCGCCCGAAATCGTCTATTTGCTCGTTGTGAACCTGGTTCTTTTCCTCGTGGCATTCGTGCGGTTCGTTCGCTACGACGTGAGATAAAGGACGTCCTTATGCTGCACATTTTCAAGCGTGAGCTCCTCGACCAGCTCACGAGCTTCAAGTTCTTTGCTGGGTTGCTTCTGGTCATGCTGCTGTTCGGCCTGAACGGTCTGATCTTCTCGTTGCGCTACAGAAGCGACGTAACCGAATACCGCCAGGTCATCCAGAATTGGGAGCAGGACCTGGCCGCTCGAAAGACCCTTGACGACTTGCCGCACCAGGTATTTGAAAACCTGAAATCACCTATCAAGACCGCCTTCCTGGCCTCAGGCGGCCAGTACCGCCTGCCCAACGCGTATAACTTCTCCATCGACATCTGGGGTCGTATGCCCAACACCGAGCGCGCCTTCAGCCAGAACGCGCTGGTGGAATCCTTTCAGGCGATCGATTGGGCATTCCTGGTGGGCACCGCGTTCTCGCTTTTGGCGCTCGTCTTCGCTTACGACTCGGTGAGCGGCGAGAAGGCGCGTGGGACGCTTAAGCTCCTTCAAACCTACAGCCTCTCGCGCAACAGCATCCTGCTGGGGAAATTGCTGGCGAACCTCGCGGCGCTTCTCGGGGCGTTGGTCACGGGGATGCTGCTCTCCCTGCTCGTGCTGGTTCTCGTGGGTCAAATTGAATTGGACGCCGCGGCCTGGGGGCGCATCGGGCTCTTTCTGCTATTGTCAGCGTTTTATATCACACTCTTTCTCTGCCTCGGCCTGTTGCTCTCCACGCTCACGCATCGCCCGACGGCGACCATGGTGCTGGCGGTGATGGTCTGGGTGGTCTCCATCGTGGTGATCCCTGGCGTCGGCACGCTGATTATCCAGCAAGTCCGGAAAATTCCGACGGAAAACGAAGTCGGCGTCCGCGCCGACAAGGTCTACGAGCAGATCAACAAGGAGTTCGATAATCACGAATCTGTGTGGCGAATGCGTGAGATGGCGAAGGCTGATAATTTCCAGTTTGAAAAAGTCTCCGTCGTCGCCCAAAACAAGCGCAAGCACCTTCAGGAGGAAATCTGGGGGGACTACCTCCGGCAGAAGTTTGGCCAGGCACGCACCGTGCGCTCGATTTCTTCCATTTCCCCAAGCGGACTATTTGAGTACGGGGCCGAATCCCTGAACGGAACCAGCGTCCTGTGTGATGAGAAGCTCGTGCAGGAGGCCCACCAGTATCGCAACACGGTGGAGGAGTGGATCCGCCAGCGCGACCTCGTCGACTCCGAAAGCCCGCACCTCTGCTTCCAACCGGGTTATCTCTCAGAGAAGCCCTTCCAGGCCTTCAGCGTTCCGCGTTTCCAGTATCACGAGCCGACTGTGGGCGATGGAGTACGCGATGCGCTGTGGCGCGTCTCGCTGCTCTCCGCCGAGACACTGATGATGCTCTTCGCCGCTGTGCTGGCGTTTCAGAAGTACGATGTGAGGTAGGGGCACGGCGCGCCGTGCCCCTACGACTGGGTACTACACAAACAACTCTGGGAAAACCTTGCGATAAATCGCCATGCCCAGCGCGGCGTTCATGCCGATCTCTTCTAATGCCTGAATCTCCTCGTCGCTGGTGATGCCGCCCGCCGCGGTGATGGGCAACTTCGTCACCGAGCGCAGCTTTCTGAACCAATCGATGTTGGTTCCCTGGAGCTTTCCTTCGGCATCGATGTACGTACACAAGAACTCCGAGCAGTAAGGCTCAAGTTGCGGCAGCGCTTCGCTGGAAGTCAGCGGCAGCGTCTCGCGCCAGCCGCGGACGGCCACGCGATCGTCCAGGCAATCGACGGCGATCAGGAGCCTTTCGCGCGGGACAGCGCCCGCGAGCGAACGCAGGAAATCGCTGTCAATCCCCCGCGCGGTAAACGCGCTGCTGCCCACGATCACTTTGTGCGCGCCATCGCTCACGGCCTGGAGCGCGCGTTCGACGCTGCGGATTCCTCCACCCACACGGCAGGGCTTGCGCTGGCAGAGTTCGCGGATGATGTCCCTCTGTTCACCCCGCCCCATCGCGCCGTCGAGGTCAATCACCTGGATTTCAGGATAATCCGCAAACTTCTCCAGCACGGCGAGCGGGTCCGGCAACTCCAGGAACTTCTCTCTGCCCTGGACCAGTTGCACAACCTTGCGGCCCATCAAGTCGATGCAGGGAATAATCATATGACAGGGACTCGGGGCTGGGGAGAGGTTGAACTGCATTCTCTAGTCCCTGGCCCCCAGCACCTAGCCCCTCACGTCAGCCGCACCGGAACACCCTGCGCGCGGAGGTACTCCTTCAGGCTGCGAATCGTGTGTGTTCCGAAGTGAAAGATCGACGCGGCGAGGGCGGCGTCCGCAGCACCTCGCAAAAAGACTTCCGCAATGTGTTTGGGGCTTCCCGCGCCACCCGAGGCAATGACGGGGATGTGGACGGCCCGAGAAATGGTTTTCGTGAGTTCGCAATCGAATCCCGCCTGCGTTCCGTCCGCGTCCATCGAGGTCAGCAGGATTTCGCCTGCGCCCAGCGCTTCCACACGCTCCGCCCACTCGACCGCATCGAGTTCCGTTGCGCGCGTGCCCGCATAGATCACGACTTTCCAGGTGGGCAGGTGCTTGGCAGTGCCCTCCGAGGCTGGCGCAGACCTTCTCAGGTCTGCGCGAGGGTCTTGTGTCCCGCCAGCAGGTCGCAGACCCAAGGGGTCTGCCCCATCCAGTCGGACTTGCGATGGATGCGCGGTCAATGGGGAAGCCTGCCGCCGCGCGTCGATGGCCACCACCACGGCCTGTCGCCCGTAACGTGCCGCAATCTCGCTCACCACTTCCGGGGTTTCGACGGCGGCTGTATTGACGGCGACCTTGTCCGCGCCGGCGGAGAGCAGGCGTCGCGCGTCGTCGAGCGTCCTCACGCCGCCACCCACCGTGAGGGGGATAAAAAGCTTTCTCGCCACCCGATTGACAGTGTCCATCAGCGTGGCGCGCCCCTCGCGCGATGCCGAAATATCCAGCATCACCAGCTCGTCGGCCCCCTCGCGGTTATAGAACTCCGCGAGCTCGCCGGGGTCGCCGGCGTCGCGCAGGTTAACGAACCGGACGCCCTTGACAACCCGGCCGTCCTTGCAATCGAGGCACGGAATAATTCGCTTTGCGAACATATTCTTCGTCTGTGGTCAGTCGTCAGCCACAGCAACGGACAACTGACCACGGACTCGTCACAATTCCAAGAAGTTCTTCAAGACTCTCAATCCGACTTCTCCCGACTTCTCCGGGTGGAACTGCACGGCCCAAACCTGTTTCCTTTCCATGCCCGCTGTGAAGGTTTGGCCGTACTCGGTCACCGCGGAGGTTTCCGGGGTCGGGGGGCCGTAGTAGGAATGGCAGTAGTAAACGAAGCTGCCGTCCGCAACACCCTTGAAGAGCCCGTCCCCACGACGGATTTCGAGTTGACTCCAGCCCACGTGTGGCACCTTGAACACGCCCTCAAAGCGCTTTACACTTCCAGCGAGGAGTCCCAGGCCCAGAACTTCCGGCGCCTCCTCACTCGCCTCGTAAAGCGCCTGGAGACCCAGGCAAATCCCCAGGAACGGGATCCCGTCCCTTATCATCCTGCGCAGGGGAGCGAGCATGCGACGCTCTTCGAGCGCCTTGATCATCGCGCCGAAATGCCCCTGCCCAGGAAGGATGATTTTTGTCGCGCGGGGCAGCAGCTCGGCGCGATCCACCGGCTGCGTGGGATAGCCGAGGTACTGCACGGCTTTCAGCACTGAGCCGACGTTGCCCGCGCCGTAATCGAGGAGCACGATCATAACAGCCCCTTGGTGCTGGGGAGTTGCCGCTTCAGGCGCGTGTCGCGCGAGCAGGCATAGCGCAAGGCGCGCGCAAAGGCCTTGAACAGGGCTTCGACGGCGTGGTGGCTGGAACGGCCGTAGGCCACTTTCAGGTGGACGTTGGCTCCCGCGCTCGTCGCGAAGCCGTAGAAGAAATCTTCCAGCAGTTCCGTCTGGAGGTCGCCCACCGTGCGCGCCTTGAGGGGGGCATCGAACACCAGGTAGGGCCGCCCGCTCAGATCAATTGCGGCCACCGCCAGCGTTTCGTCCATGGGCGTGAGGAAATAGCCGGCGCGGTTGATGCCTTTCTTAGTCCCGAGAGCCTCGCGCACCGCCTGCCCCAGCACCATCCCAATGTCTTCCACAGTGTGGTGCTGGTCAACGTCCAGGTCGCCGCGTGCCTGGAGCTCGAGGTCGAATCCTCCGTGGCGGGTAAAGAGCTCGAGCATGTGGTCGAGGAACCGGATGCCGGTCGAGATGGCATAGCGCCCCTGGCCATCCAGGTGGAGCCTGGCGCGGATATCGGTTTCCTTGGTCTTTCGGCGCAGTTTGGACGCGCGTGCCTTCATGCAAACCATCCTGTCTGGGAGTAGGTGACGAAGTTCCGCCAGGCCTTCGTACCGTTTTGCTTATCCATCAAGTGTTCCACGCGCTCCAGTTCTTCCATCAGGCGGCGCGTTTGCGCTGCGGAACCGACGGTAAAACGCAGGTAACCCCTCAGGTGCGGGTCGTAGCTCCAGTCACGCACCAGGATCTGTTCCGCGCGCAGGCGCCGGGCGATTTCGGGAGCGCGCTCGCCCACGCGGGTCAGCACGAAATTGGCGGAGCTGGGGACGTAGGGGATTTCCATCACCTCGAGCCACCGGCAGAACTCCGCGCGGTTCCTTCGGACTTCTTCGGCGTACTTGCGAACGTAGTCCTCGTGCTGGATGGCGACACAGGCACACATCAGCGCGAGCGAGTTGACGGCGAAGGGGTTCTGCGCGCGGTGCAAGGCTTCGGCGAGTTCCGGATTGGTGAACAAACACCCCATGCGCAGCGCCGCAAGGCCAAAGGCCTTCGAAAACGTGCGCGTCACCACCAGATTCGGATACTTCTTGATCCAGGGCAGAACGGTTTCACCGGAAAAGTCGTAGTAGGCTTCATCCACCAGGACCAGGGTGTTGGGAGCCGCTTCCAGGATGGTTCGCAGGTCGCTTTTGGGGATCTGCGTTCCGGTGGGGTTGTTGGGATTGGCCAGCGGCAGCCAACGGGTCCTCTTATTCACAGCCGCCACGAGCCGCTCCACCGGCAGGCGGAAATTCTCATCATAGCGCACGCGCACGATCTTCCCGCCAGCGACGTTGTGAAAGAATTCGTACACGGGGAAGGTGGGCGCCGGGACTAAGAGCACGTCGTCGGGATCCACGAAGGAGTCGCAGATCATCTTGATGGCGTCGTCGGTGCCGTTGGTAAGCAGCATTTCCTCCGACGCCACCCCGAAATACTTCGCCAGGGTCTGCCGGCTCTCGTCATATTCCGGATAACGCGTCAGCATTTCGGGGTTGAGGGCGCGACGCAGCGCGCGCACCACCGGTGGCGGGCAACCGACGGTGTTCTCGTTGAAGTCGAGCCGCATTTTGCCGCTGCGACCTTCCAGCGGCGGGCGATACTTTTGCAGGCGTTCCACAGCTTTACGCGGTCGAATCATCAGCGTTTGAACCTCGTTTCTACAGAATACGCGTGTGCCTTCAACCCTTCGGTGTTGGCGAGGGTGACGATCGTGGGCCGCAGCCGGACGAGACCCTGCCGGCTGAGCCGCTGCACGGCGATCACTTTCACGAAATCCGCGGCGCTCAAGCCACCGCGCAAACGGGCCACGCCCCCGGTGGGCAGGATGTGATTGGTCCCGGAGGCGTAATCGCCAGCGGCGACGGGGCTATAGCCGCCCAGGAAAATGGAACCCGCGGACCTGATCTCGTTGAGCAATCCCCTGGCGTCATCGAGCAGCGTCAGGTGTTCGGGAGCGAGTTGGTTCGTGAGGTTGATCGCGTCCTTGAGGTTCCGCGTGAGGATGATGCAGCCTTGTCCGGCCAGGGACTTCTCCGCGCCGGGCAAGTGGAGGTCGGTAACAATCCGACTCACCGCGGCCTGAACCCGGAGCGCCAGCCGGCGCGAGGGTGTGATGAAGATGGCAACCGCATCGGGATCGTGCTCGGCCTGAGCCACGAGGTCCGCGGCAATCCACTGCGGCTCGCCGCGCCCGCCCACCACCACCAGTTCCGAAGGCCCCGCAACGAAATCAATCCCACACTCGCCTGCCACGAGTTTCTTGGCGGCCGCCACGTAACGGTTTCCGGGACCTACAATCTTATCGGCGCGCGGAACGCTCTCCGTGCCATACGCAAAGGCCGCGATGGCCTGCGCGCCCCCCAGCCGGAAGACCTTCGTGATGCCCAGGACGTCCGCGGCCACCAGCACCGCCGCGGCCGGCCGTGGCGAGGTGATAACCACCTCGCTTACCCCGGCCACCTGCGCGGGAATCACGCTCATCAGGACACTCGAAGGAAGCGGGAACCGCCCGCCCGGAACGTAGCAGGCCACGCGGTCAAGCGGACGCACCACCTGGCTGACTCGCACTCCCGCGGTCGTGTTGGTTTGCCAGGGACGCGGCAACTGGCGGCGCGCCGCCTGACGAATGTTCCGGGCGGCAACGCGCAGCGCCGGCACGAACCCTTTTGGCACTTCACCATAAGCCCGGCGAATTTCTTCGCGACCCACGGTGAAGCCGCTCCTGCGCAGGTCCAGCCGGTCGAAGCGCCGCGCATAGCGGATGAGCGCGCGGTCTCCGTGGCGACGCACGTCTTCCAGGATGCTCCGCGCCACCCGCTCCGCCTCGGCTAACTGGCTCTCCCGCGCCCGGAACAGTCGGAGGAGAGCTTCTTTGTCGGTGCTATTGATAATCCTAAGCATCTTGCTTGAAACGATGAATGCTGAATGATGAACTATGCACTCCTGGCCATTCAGCGTTCATCATTCATAATTCATCATTACTCACCTCACATCACAATCTTGTTCAACGGGTACTCCACAATCCCTTGCGCGTTGGCGGCCTTCAGGCGAGGGATAATCTCCCGCACGGTCTTTTCCTCGATCACGGTGTTCACGGCCACCCAATCCGGGTCGCTCAGGTTGGAAATCGTGGGGCGCTTCAAGGCCGGGAGGACGCTCAAAACGTTTTCCAGGTCTTCCCGCCGCACGTTGAGCATCAGACCAACTTTGCCGGCGGCTTCAATCGCCCCCTTGAGCAGCATCACCAGCGTCTCGATCTTTCCGCGCTTCCACGGATCGTCCCAGGCGGCGGTGTTGGCGATGAGCTTGGTGTTCGACTCCAGCACCGTCTCAATGATGCGCAGGCCGTTGGCGCGCAGGGAAGAGCCGGTTTCTGTGACCTCGACGATGGCATCGGCGAGCACCGGAGGTTTCACCTCCGTGGCCCCCCAGGAGAATTCCACCTTGGCCTTCACCCCGTTTTGGGCCAGGTAGCGCCTGGTGACGCTCACCAGTTCCGTGGCAATAATCTTGCCCTCCAGATCCTTCACACTCTGGAAAGGCGATTTCTCCGGGACAGCCAGCACCCAACGAACCTTCCCGAAAGTCTGCTTGGCATAGATCAGGTCCGCCACTTCCACGACGTTGGCCTCGTTCTCGAGGATCCAGTCCTTGCCCGTCAGCCCCGCATCGAGGATGCCGTCTTCAACGTAACGCGCCATCTCCTGGGCGCGGATGAGCATGCACTCCATCTCGTCGTCATCGATGATGGGGAAATAGGAACGCGGATTAACGGAGAGCTCGTAGCCAGCCCGGCGGAAAAGCTGGATGGAGGCTTCCTGGAGGCTTCCCTTGGGCAATCCAAGCTTCAACTTCATGTTTGGTTCTCCTGTGAGGTTTGGCCATAGACCTTGGCCGGGTCGAATTCCCGCGCGGCGATGATTTCCTCACCGCTCGAGGTGACCTTGCGGAAGAAACAGGACTTGTATCCTATGTGACAGCACCCCGGCCCGGCAAGTTCGGCCTGGATGAGCAAAGCGTCCTGGTCGCAATCCACGCGGACCTCGCGGACCACGAGCTTGTGCCCGGAGGTTTCACCCTTCGTCCATAGCTTCTTCCGGCTGCGACTGTAGAAGGTTACAGCGCCGGACCTCAGGGTTTGCTCGTAGGCTTCAGAATTCATGTATCCCAGCATGAGCACTTTGCCGGTTCTCTTGTCTTGAACGATGGCCGGGATCAGCCCGTCCTGGTACTTCAGTTCCATGTCGATAATCCTTCCTGTGCCATGAATGAAAAAGCCCGCTGAGCTTTCGTGTCAGCGGGCTTTAGGTTGCTTTAAGCTTTTTCTGCGGCCTACGCAACCCACTGACACGTCACCCTAAAGCTAAAGTAATGGCGGTGATGTGCCAGTGTGCGCAACATGAAGCACCAGCCTACAATGGGCCGCTCAATCTGTCAATACTGAATTATTCTGGTGTCAAAGCTCTTTAGAAATGTCCCCTTTCTTACCTCATTAGAAGTGTCCCCTCTGAAACTGTTTGGTTGTTGCTGTTGGTGTTTCTTTCGGGTTCCGGCCGGAGCGGAGCCCTGCGGAACCCGAAGGGCGGAGCGTTTAGGGCGGAGCGCAGGCCGGAACCCGAAAGAAGTTGGCCGCGGACGGCCTGCCGCCATGGGTGGTTGGCTGGCGGCACCCACTTCCGCTTCGCCATCGGCGTGGCCGGAGTGGCCTGGCTGACTCCCCGCTCGCCAGGTTGCATGGCCTCCTGGGCACGCGGCCTCGCCGG
>Ga0315279_10001966_pt1 | contig 32343 bp, 29 predicted proteins | sample YL17G06_20_MG_FD_203694 | JGI IMG/M metagenome (GOLD analysis project Ga0315279, IMG submission 203694) | Sediment microbial communities from Yellowstone Lake, YNP, Wyoming, USA - YL17G06_20 | ecosystem: Environmental > Aquatic > Freshwater > Lake > Sediment | place: USA: Wyoming | collected...
TGCCCAAATCGGAGATCGATCGCATCAATGCAGCCGGAGGCTGCATGAAGGAAGCCAGCGGTGTGCCCGAGGAGGACTTCCTGCCGGCTGCGAAGCTGGGTGTCTGCAAGGTCAATATCGACACCGATGGCCGCCTCGTGTGGACCCGCGTGCATCGCGAGTTCTTCCGAGACCACAGCGACAAGTTCGATCTGCGCGACCCTGGGAAAATCTACGTCGAAGAGTATGCGAAGATGATCGAGCACAAGAGCCATATTCTTGGTTCTTACGGCAAGCTCGAAGAGATCCGCGCCGGACTGGCCGCTGTTTAACCAACCGAACTTCATCGGAGAGATGCTGAGATGGTCGCGTTTCCTCTGCGCTCTCTATGTTTCTCACGAATAAACGGGTGAAAAAACCGAGACTGGCTCCGAGTTTCCACTGAGTCCTAGCCTCTGTCTTGGGTATCACAGGAAATCTCGTGCCTGTCCCCGTTTTTTCATCGGCTGTGGTGAGCCAGAGGATCATGACAACTCTGCGGTAAAACTGAGGGTTGGCTAGAGGGCAAAAAAATGGCCGCTGCAACTCCGCTTCCTTGACCCGACGCTTTCGGTATCCTCTTTCCCGTTGCCCGGGATCGAGCATTGGCTGGAAGGTGCTACCAGTCACCGGATTTTTCCTCCGGCAACGCCAATCAGCGATTGGCTTCGTCCGATTGGCTCCAGCCTCCTAGTGCAACGAACAAACCTGTTAAGCCCGTCCGTTACTCTTCTGCCGGTGTTCAAAGTCGCGCTAATTGCAGCGACCGAAGCAAACTTTGCCAGAGTCCTAAGAGACCGTCAACAACTTTTTTTCAAGAAAAATTTTCCACAGGATATCTGTGCCGGAAAATAAAAGATACGGTTCTGCAGTCCGCCAAAATGGTTTCCAATGACGGAAACTGTTAATCTGCAGACTCGAAAACTCGTGCCGACAGACTGCGTAAGATATTTGTAATCAATCACTTGGCCGGATGAATGTCGCGTGCACTCTCCTCGAAAGGCGTGCTGCCTTGCGGGATGCCTTGACTTCAAAGCGGTAGCCAGCGACTGCACTCCAAATGGGGTGAGACAACGCCATCAGACAATCGCTTCCTTAGCAGGATCCCAGCGGACCTTTCTTTCCTTTTTAAAAGATTCGAGGGACATCAGCAGCGTGACTGCCTCCTCAAATGCCCGGTCTACGTGGCACCGCGGCAGAGCCCGCGTGCGAACACATTCGAAGAAGTTTTCCATGTGATTGGTGACCCTCAGTTCGTTGGGCATCATCGAGTATTCCGGCGCAACTACGGCTTCCCCGCGCCCCAAGCCCAACTGGGTCGCCTTCTCCCGAGCCTGTATCATCTTGTTTGCATAGTCCGGCTTCCACTCCGCGCTGTAGGTGCGGCAGAAACTGGGAGACACTTCGAGGGTAGCATCTCGTCCCAGGAACTGCGCGACTTCTCCTACGTGCCGATTGTGGAAACTGCAGCCGAAGGTGACGGCCAGCTTCTTCTTCGGGTAATCGAACAGGACGTGCCACATGTCGGGAACCTCTCGGTCGCCCAGCCAGAAATAATTTCCGCCTTGTGTCACGGCGCTCTCGGGAATCCCCATGCCCATGACCATATTTACCGCATCCCAGAGGTGCGATAGCAAATCGCCGGCTATTCCAGTGCTGTAGTCCCAGTAGCAGCGCCAGGTAAAGAAGCGCTCGGCATCGAAGGGTCTCTTGGGCGCGTTGGCGATGAACCTGTTCCAATCGATGGTCTCCGGACTGGCATCGCTTGGCATCTTAGTAATCGAGTAGTCCGTGTAGAACTTCCATTCGGGAGTGGTCCCGGCTCGGTCGATGTAGGTGCGAACCAGGGGGACGTTGCCAAGGACGCTGGACTGAAAAATCTCGCGAGCCTTGTGGAAAGAAGGGAGGCTGTTGTAGTGATGCCCCAGCTGCATCACTACCTTGTTGTCTTTCACGGCCTTGCGCATCTTCTTGGCGTCTTCGAGCTTCGTGCACCAGCCCTTTTCGACGTAGATGTCCTTCTTTGCCTTGGCCGCAGCGATCACCATGGGCGCGTGCCAGAAATCGGGCGCGGCGATGATGACAGCCTGAACGGCGGGATCTTCCACTACCTTTTCCCATTCCCGCACCAACCGGACGTCCGGGTTCCTGCAGAGTTTCTTTGCTCTAGTTCTGTTGCCCTCGTACAGATCGCAGATCACGCGGATTTCCGTGTTTGGAACCGCCTGGACGCCCTGCAACAGATAATGGCCCTGTGTCCCAACGCCGATACACGCAACCCCGATCCGATCGTTCGTGTTGGTTTGGGATAGAATCGTGGGAGCCTGATGAGCCGCTGCCGTCAAGGTAGCTCCAGCCGCGGCGAGAGTCTTCAGGAATCGACGCCGCTCCATTGCGTTTTGACCGCTCATGAAATCTACCTCCATTGCCTGGAATGATTGATGCCGATTGTTGCCTGTCACCGTGATTTCCAAAAGTAGTGCTGCTGTGAATCTGGCATGCCGAGCCTATTCTCACCGGAATCGGTCGAATTCACACGACAAAAAGTCTTTGACTTTGTGTTTCTTGGCGCCCTTCGTGATCTTGTTGCCTTTGTGGTGTCGGTTAAGTGCCTCATCACAAAAACGCAAAGAACACAAAGGACACCAAGAACAGCAACGACAGTCTGTGAAGCGAAAGCACGGCACCCGTTCGAGCCGGCTGTTTTCTGGGGAGATACCAGGAACGCAAAGACTCCTTCCAAAACGACGGAAGCTTCGCTAAGATCATTGGGTCGGGTGGCAGTAATTCAGCCTCGAGTTCCATGATTAAAATCGGTTCTTGCGTCCAGCGGGCTTGCTGGGTCCACAGACCGGCTCGCGTTAAACAGATAAATATCTACCGGTGGGAGGCCCTCCATGAGCGCCGACAGAAAAAAACGAAAAGTAGCGGTTGTGCTTTCAGGCGGCGGTGCCAAAGGCGCCTACGAAGTGGGTGTGCTTAAGGCCTTGCGGAAGCGCAAGGTTGAGCCGGAGGTCTATTGCGGCACTTCTGTGGGCTCCTTCAACTGCGCGATGGCCGTTTCGGGCAGGACGTTGGAGGAGATGGAAGATGTTTGGGTCAGCCTGACGCACAGTCGCGTCTTCAAGCTGCGCTTCGATCTCAAGCAACTGCTCACGTTCGATCCGCGCCCGCCGCTGCGCTTCGCTGTCGAGTCGGCAAAGATCCTGGGTGGAATCCTGAACGATTCCATCAGGACCGGGATGAGCTGGTGGCAGCTGATAGACCTCGACTCCATTTTGGTGGACACCTCGCCTCTGGCCGATCTAATCCGCAAAAACGTCGTCCTGGATGCTCTTCACAGGAGCGACAAGGAGATCTGCATTGCCCTCACTCGGCTGAAACCGGTCGACAGCGATCCGCTCGTGTTTGTCCGTAAGAAACAAATCAGCCACGATCACATTCTGGCTTCGTGCTCCTTGCCGCTCATATTCCCTCAAGTGAACATCGGCGCTCACACGTACTGTGACGGCGGGGTTGTGATGAACAGTCCCCTGAAGCCCGCCATCGACGCGCAAGCTGACGAAATATATGTGGTTGACCTGACGCCCCCTCCGCGAACCTACGAGCGTGCGACGCTTCCTCTTGCCTACCAAGTCTTGAGCGCAGGTTTTTCCTCTGCGCTGCGGCGCGATATCGAATCAGCCCATGAGCTCAACCGCATGTACCTTGCCGCGCACATGCAGGGGCAGCTGGTTCAGGACAAGTTAGAGATATCAAAGATGGACACGACTCCTGGAACGGAACCCGAGATCTCGACCCGCCACTACCGCTACCTGCGCATTTACGTGATCCGGCCGGACCCCGATCCTAAAGGCATTGCCGGCTTTCTCGACTTTGACCCGCAGAACGCAAAGGCGCTGATCCAGCAGGGCGAGGAGGAGGCGGAGATGACTCTCTCACGGCACTATGAGAAGGAAATGGTCGGACCCTCCGGGAAGAAGAAAATGGCCTTGTTTTCACAGTAAAAGCTGCCGGGGGGACGTCAGGAAGCAACCCCCTTTTTCATTTCAAGCAACTGAAGCATCAAGCGTCGGTCTCGGGCGTTGATGCAATCGCGATCGCACGTTTGCAGGTCTTCGATGTGTCGGCAGCGGCCGTTGCATGTCTCCGTGCCATAGAGCAGCGGCAATTCCGAGCCCTCATTTGGGTCCTGGAACATCGGCCGCAGGCGCGTTGCAAGGACGGAGACCGAGCTTCCGCAGCGATGCTCGAATACGAGCAGGTTCGCATCCGGCAAGTCGGGGTAGGCCTGCAACCCAAGCAGACGCAGGCCCGGATCGAGAACGAAATCACGCCAGTGAAACCACTCCTTCCGGCATGAACCGCAAGCCCGGAACGGGTGGCCAGTAGAGGGGGTCGTGTTTTCCATGTGATTTGTTTTCTCCGTGTCCTCTATGCTACTAAGCCGCGATTCTTTCGCTTCCAGGAAACGATTCTGATCGCCTTTAGAATACATAATTGGAGAGAAGCAGGCAGCAGGCAGATGGCAGCAGGCAGTAAAAGCACAGAAAGAAAAAACATCTGGGTTAGATACTGCCTGCTGCCATCTGCCTGCTGCCTGCTTGAAACCACAGTCAAGAGTCTCTCCAGACTGATTGCTTGCCACCGTTTCGGTTGCGGCCGCTAGGCCGCGCTAGGACTCTGCGGTAATGCTTCTAGTGCATTTCGACGGCGCAGGTTCCGATCGCGGCGCGATAAAAGTTAAACTGTACGTTCGGATGCAGTGCAAGCAGCGACATGGGACAGGAGCTGTCCGGGATTCCCTTGGAAATCATCAGTGCCGTCAGACGCATCCCGAACGGGTTGTCGTGGGTTCCGGCATGCCAGATGGAGACTCTCTCCGCTTTCCAGGTCTGCACGGGCCCGACCGTGAGTGCCTGAGTAGGAACGAGATCCAGTTGTCCGCCGCCTGACGTACGCGCGTTCTGCATGATCGTCATGGGATGGAGATCGACGATCCTTGTATTCAGTCGCAAGTATTCTTCCGGTGCGGGCGGTGTGTCCTTGTAATTGCCCTCCCGTTTGGGCGGATCATTGAACGCCCAGTGCTTTACCTCTCCCTGGCCCCCCTGCATGACGGCACAGCGGGCGTGGTCCCAGCTGCGGATGTATTCGGACGTGTCCGCGCGCGGAAAGTGCAAGTTCTGCTTGGGCATGGCAAGCTCCGGTCGGATGCGTTTGAAGCACAATTCATGGTCGGTTCGGGCGAATGAGAGGGGATGCGACGGCGGCACTTCCTTGCCATCGATGACCCATTCGTCCATCCCCCAGAAATGAGCGTGTTTGAGCGAAAGGCCCAGTTCGTTGACTATCCGCGCAACCAGGGGGAGCTGCTCCGTGGGGCCGATGGGACCGCATATCCCCACTGGATCGTTGGCCGTTGCTTGGCGCCAGGCGTGAATGTATTCCAGCGCCTCGGCGAGGTAAAAGTCCTCGAGCGTGTCGTAGAGGATCACCTGGAATCCCGGGCGCGAGAGCGAGACCAGATCTTCGGCAGTCAAACGGGCGGCAGCCTGAAGCAGTTGTTTGTCGAGGGTAGTGTAGTCCCACCAGTCCGGGGCGGTCTTACTCAGGGGTCGTGCCATGGTCCTCTCCTTTGATATCAACCGATTATAGCCGCGTCTCCTTGCCTGCGTATTGCGAATCATTGTGTCTTTGTGTCTTCGTCTTGTCTTTTAAAGGCCAACACAATGACACGAAGGACACAAAGATCCACAAAAACTTCTTAGGTGGTACAATCAATGTGCCAGGCTGGGGAGGGCCCAATATGCGGAAATCCAAGGTCGCTGTTTTAAAGACGAGCCCGGATACTGTGCTGCAGGACTATGAGCGTCTTACACAGATGGCTGGCATTTCGTCCGCATTGAAGCCTGGCGCCACCACCATTCTCAAAGACAACATCTCCTGGCACTTCCCGTTTCCGGCGGCCAACACAACCCCCTGGCAGATGGAAGGGACGATCGTCGCGCTGCGCAATGCGGGTTTCCGAGACATCACCTGCGTCCAGAACAAGACTGTCGTCACGGACGCCTTCAAGGGCGAGGATTTGAACCACTACGTGCCTATCTTCAAGCGCTACGGAATTCCGGTGCTCTTCAATTTCAAAGATGAGGACATGAAGTGGATGACATTCCGGCCCAGGGCAAAAATGCACGTGTTGGACGAGATCTACCCGGAAGGAATCACGATTCCAGACTACTTCTTCGGGAAAAACATCGTTCATCTTCCGACGGTGAAGTGCCACATCTACACTACCACGACCGGCGCAATGAAGAACGCCTTCGGCGGCCTGCTCAACACCAAACGCCACTATACTCACTCATGGATCCACCAAACCCTTGTGGACCTGCTCGCCATCCAGAGGGAGATCCACTCCGGCATCTTCGCGCTGATGGACGGAACCACGGTGGGAAATGGTCCCGGCCCGCGCACGATGTACCCGGTGGTAAAGAACTACATCCTAGCCAGCGCGGACCAGGTGGCCATCGACGCGGTGGCGGCAAAGATGATGGGCTTCGATCCACTCGGAATCGAATACATCCGCGTCGCGCACGAGGACAAGCTGGGCATCGGAGACGTGCGCGACATCGAGATCGTGGGCGCGGACATAATCGGGGAATCATGGGGATTCAAGGTCGGAAATAACTGCGTTAGCCTGTTCGGCAACCTGGCCTGGTTCGGTCCGCTCCGGCCGATGCAAAAGCTATTCTTCCGGACTCCGATGGTTCATCTCTTCGTTTTCGGATCCGAAGCTTACCACGACTATTATCGCTGGCCCATGAGAGACAGGCGTGTCTTCGAGCATTGGAAAGCCACAACCGGCTGGGGACAGCTCTTCCAGAAATACGAGCGCAACGAAGTCTGGGAAAACGAGCCCAGTAATTCCGCTCGGTAGCCTCTGTCGCCTCTGTGTCTCTGTGGTAAAGTAACGTGCCGCACGGAGGACTGCCATGAAAGCAATCTGCAAGGGTGCCTTTTTTCCCCTGGCCTTCATTCTTTTGGTTCCACTCATGGTGCAAGCCGCTGAGAAACCCTCAGCCGGCTCCGGCGCCGAAGTGCGGAGCGCTTTCCGACCGCTGCCGTTGGGTGCCATCAAACCCAAAGGTTGGCTCCGTGATCAGTTGACGATCCAGGCCAACGGCCTGACCGGTCACCTTGAAGAGTTTTGGCCAGACCTTGGTCCCGACACAGCCTGGAAAGGCGGTTCCGGCGAAGGCTGGGAACGGGGGCCATACTATCTCGATGGCCTGGTGCCGCTTGCCTATCTGCTCGATGATCCGCGCTTGATTCAGAAGCTGAAGCCGTGGATCGAGTGGATGTTGTCGAGCGGTCAACCGAACGGCTGGTTTGGGCCGTCAAAAAACAAAGACCGGTGGCCTCTTGCGGTTGCCATGAAGGTGCTCACCCAATATTACGAAGCCACCGGCGACGGCAGAGCCCTCGCTGTGCTCAAAGGTTACATCAAGTATCTCGCCGGCAATCCTCCCGACTGGCCCGACAAGGAGTGGCGCGGTGTGCGTGCAGGCGAAAATGTCGTAAGCGCGCTCTGGTATTACAGGAAGACCGGAGACCCCGACGCCTTGAAGGTTGCCGAATCGATCTTTTCCAACAGCTTCGATTGGGCTGCATACTTCGCAAGGTTTCCCTATCCGCGCGGGATCATTGAGATGGGAGTGAAGCCTTCGCATCCGAGTCACGTGGTGAACATTGCGATGGCCATGAAGTATCCCGGCCTTCGCTATGCACTCACCGGGGACGAGCACTTCAAGCAGGCGGTCTATGAGGGCCTGCAGAGCCTTGATACCTATCACGGCCAGGTCGGCGGCCGCTTCGGTGCGGACGAGCATCTTTCCGGGCCGAAGCCTACGCAGGGAACAGAGTTGTGCGGTGTCGTCGAGGAGATGTTTTCCATGGAAAACCTGACGGAGATCTTCGGCGATCCCGCATTCGCCGACCGCCTCGAGTCGCTGGCTTACAATTCCAAGCCCGGCACCTGCACGCCGGACTACTGGGGGCACCAGTATGACCAGCAGGCCAACCAAGTGCTTGTCTCGGTGGCCAAGCGGCACTGGTCCACCAACGGCGATACCTCCAACATCTATGGTGTCGAACCAAACTATGGATGCTGCACTTCGAACATGCATCAGGGTTGGCCGAAGCTTGTCACGCACCTCTGGACGGCTACGCAGGACGATGGTCTTGCAACGATCGCCTACGGCCCTTGCGAGGTAAAAACAAAGGTAGCTGCCGGCACGGAGGTGACCATCACCGAGGAAACCGATTATCCCTTCGATGGTAAAATTATCTTTACCGTCCACACTCCCAGGAGCGTGTCGTTTCCGCTTTACCTCCGCATACCCGGCTGGGAGGGAGGGAGCATCACCGTCGACGGTAAAACCGTGGAAGCGCCCTCGGGAAAGTTCCACAAGCTGTCTAGAATCTGGAAGTCGGGCGATCGCGTGGTTGTGAATCTCCCGATGCGGCTGCGCATCGAAACCCGGTACAACGGAGCCATTTCCGTGCTGCGTGGCCCGCTCTATTTCTCTCTGAAGATAGGAGAACTTTACCGGCAGATTCCGCAGTCCGAGAAGGGCACGTTCCGCTTCTCGCAATATCCGCACGCTGACTGGGAGATCCAGCCTGGGACACCTTGGAACTACGGATTGATTGTCGACCGAGACGCATTGGAAAAGAGCATTCAGGTGAAGACACGGCAGGTAAGCAGCATTCCGTTCGCGCAATCGACAGCTGCGGTGGTGCTTCGGGTGAAAGGTCGCGTCATTCCGTCGTGGACAATGGTGGACAACTCCGCCGGAGAAACACCCACGAGCCCCGCGGCGGCGACCGGTCCGGTGATCGATCTCGAGTTGATCCCCTACGGTTGCACGCGCCTGCGCATCACCGAGTTCCCGACCGTTAACCCTAAATGAATCTTGAGGTTTTGATTTATACATCGGAGGTCTGAGAATTCTTGTCCCACAGTCGCAGATTGCAGATTGCGAATTGTAGACCTGCGATTTGTTTTCTAAATTTGCAGTCTGCAATTCGCAATTGACCAGTGTCATGGTGCTGTTTTCTGAGATATGGCGATATATCTGATCCGTCATGGGGAGACCGCCTGCAACGTTGCGCGCGTGCTGCAATTGCCGGATGTGGGACTGAGTGCGCGCGGGCTGGAACAGGCCGACAAACTTGCACGCAGGCTCGCGGGTGAGGGAATTACCAAAATCCTCTGCAGCGATCTGCGCCGAGCTGTGATGACTGCGGAACGGCTGCAGGCGGCAACCGGCGCCGAGCTGCGGCTTTCGCCTTTGCTGCGGGAGCGGGATTTCGGCGACATTCGCGGCCTTGCCTACGATGCCCTTGGTGTCGATATCTTCTCGAGAGAGTATGAGCCTCCGGGCGGCGAAACCTGGGAGGAATTTGAGAACCGGGCAGATGCCGCCTGGAGGGAAGTGGTGCGAACCGTCTCTTCCATCTCCGGCCATCTGGCCGTCGTGACCCATGGGATGATGTCTTACACACTCGCCCAACGGCACCTGAAAATGACAGCGGATGTCCCTCCTCTGTTCCAGTGGGGCAACACCTCAGTGACGATCATTGATTCGCAGGCCCCCTGGCAGGTCCGGCTGCTAAACTGCACCGCCCACCTCGAATAACAAAAGAAAAGACCCTGTGATCTCCGTGTCTCCCATCAATAAAAGCGGGGCAACCGTCTTACTGAGGTTAAAAATGACGAATGACGAATGACGAATAAAAAGAACTGGTGAGGCCTTAGTCATTCGTTGCTCGTTATTTGTCATTCAGGGCTTTAACCTGTAGCTATGTTTATTTTTTCATTCTGGGTGGTGAGCCGCAGGTTCATAGAATCTCGGTGGTACTAAAGGACGATCTCTTCCTTTTCAGTGTCGAACTTTGCCGTCTGCTTCTTGAGGAATCCCTGCATCGCCATGCAAAGCACGGCCTGGACGTGGTAGCCGAATTCGACGTCGCTTACCGGCTTCTCGCGGCTTCGGACGCAGGCCAGAAAGTTCTTCCAATGCGCCAGCGTGCTGTTGGGCATCTCGCCCTTAATTACGGTTGGCTCCCCTTTGGGCGGGTGCACGGTCGCGCTGTCGAAGCCGGTTTCCCAGGCCACGTTTTGAAGCGTAAGCGTGCCCTGGTCCCCTCGGATTGCCGGCTCCGTCATGTGCTGGTTGGCCAGCGTGCACACGAGAACCACGGAGAGTTTTTCGGGATAATCCATGCACATGTTGAAAGTGTCGGGGACTTCGCGTCCGTAGTCATCGTACTTAAAGATTCCCCCGGAGGTGGCAACCAGTGAAGGGAATTTCAAACCAAGGAGGCTGACGAAGGGTGTAAAGACATGCGGGAACAGGTCGGTGCACGGCCCGCCGGCATAATCCAGGAACATGCGCCAGCTGAAGAAGCGCCGGACATCGAAGGGTACTTTGGGCGCATCGCCCAGGAATGCCTCCCAGTCCAGGTCCGGCCCGGGCTTGGCGTTTTGATCCGGGATGGGCATCCGTTCCCCCCAGTCGCCGAGGCGATAGTAACCGGCCAGCACGTGCTGAACTTTACCGATGGTGCCTTTCTGGAGCAGCTCTCCGACTTTCTTCCATGCAGTGCTGGAGTTGCCCTGGTTGCCGACTTGGACTACACGCCCGAGGCGTCTTGTCTCCAGGAACAACTCCTTGCTCAGGGCCATCTGAGACCAGTGTCCCATGGGCTTCTCACAGTAAACATCCTTGCCGGCGCGGATGGCGTCAAGTGCCTGGGGAACATGGAGGCGGTCGGGGGTTGCGATGCAGACAACATCGACGTCCTTATCCGCCAGCAACTCGCGGTGCGCTTTGTAGGCCTTTGACTTTGCGCGCTCCGCTGCCTTTTGCATGCGCGGACCGTAGGCATCGTTTACAGCGACAATCCTCATGTTTTCGCCCTGGTTGATCATTCCAACCAAGGCATTGACGTGGCTCATCCCGCGCCCGCCAACGCCGATGAAGCCCACTCCCAGGCGGTCGTTGGCTCCAAGTATCCGGCTGCTGGCGTTCCTTGGGAGAACTGCCGCGGTGCCTACAACTGCGGTTGCTTTAGTCGCCGAGAGGAAGAAGTCCCGGCGCGTTATATCCTTGTTTGCTTTTAATCTCCTTACAGGTTTGTTTTTCATAAGGCCCTCGGATGTGAACATGCGCTATTAATATCACCACGGAGACACAACGATCACTGAAATCAGAGAATTCTTCTGCGACCCTGATTCAACAAGCCAGCGCCAATCGATGCAAATCCTTGCGCCCTCCTTAGGCTCGCGTGACGTTAGAAGATCCATATTCTGCTGAAATAAAGGTACTTACGTCGAATCGGAGGCACGGTATGCCAATTGCGTGTGGGAATGTCATGTAGGCTGAAACGATCAACAGCTGAAGGAGGAGGGGATGCCATGAAATTGAAAAAGATGCTGGTGATTGCACTCTGGTTGGCAACAGCGAATGCCTGGGCCGCAAACTTCGCGGCAGGGCCACCGCCGGGCAATTGGGCCAAGGTAGCGGCGTTGGTCAAGGATACGCAAATTGCCGTGAGCCTGAAGCGGGGGGACAAGATTGAGGGAAGTTTTGTCAGGTTGGAAGAGGAGCAGATCCTCTTGAATGATAACGGTCGGGAACGGCAATACCCCAAGTCCTCGATCGCTGAGATCAGTCTGCTCAAGCAGGGTTCCAGGAAGAAAAATGCGGCCATAGCGGGCGGGGCAATTTTCGCGCTTGGCTTCGCGGCTGGCTATGGCATCGCGCCGCAAGTAGCAGACGTGAACGAAATGCCAGCGGGTGAGCGGGCTGGGATTGGTGCCGCATTTGGAGCTGTCTGGGGAGGCATAGCCGCAGGTATCGCTGCCTTGCATCGGCCGGGTGTTCAGGAAACTGTGATCTACAAGTCCCGCTGAGTGGTTGAGATTCGTGCAATTCGTGGCGCGATTTTTTGCTGCGAATTGCACGGATTATTTCTCGATTACCACGACCTCGTACTCGTGCAGGTGCGGCAGTGTGAACCGTAATCTGCCGCCGCTCACCCTCTCCGGTTTGATGATTCCCGGTCGCACGAGGGTGAAGATTTTCCTTGGCTCACTCACGCCCTGAAGCGACACAGTGAAGTTATCCAACGGGGTCACACGCCGGATCGGGCGCGTCATCTCGCCGGTGAAGTTGATGAGATGCAGGAGAAGCCTCTTCCCGTCGTTCTGCGAGCGCAGGACGACTTCAATCGAGGCGGGGGCGTTTTCCAGAACTACCGAGGGCGGCGCGAGCTCGCGAACCGCGTTGCCAAACAGGCTCAGAAACTCTCCGAGGTGAAAGCCGTTGATGCCGTTGCCGAGATCACCCGCAAAATAAATCGCTTTCCCTTTGCCAAATGCGTGCTCAACTAAGGCCGGATCATCTGAAAGGACGGGGATGCCGTCGTAAACCCCGGCCAACGGCTTGGTGAATTGCAGCAGGGTATCACATCCGTTCGGTTTCACTTGGAGGTGGTATGCTGGCGATGGAACGAGCTCGCGCTCGAGTCCCTCGAGCAGAGGGATTTTCCGACGGGGTTTCATGAAATCCCACCTCTTGGGACCGATGATGCGATTCGCGCTGGAGACTCCAAATACCTCGGCGAGCGCCAGTTCTTTGCGCCGATTGCCGGTATCGTCATAGAGAGAAGTCTCGAAAGTCGCAAACAAGCCTCCTCCCCGGCGAACGTATTCCTTAATGCGGGCGGCGGTCTTCTCGCTCATGCACGCGACGTTGGGGAGAAGCAACGCGCTATACCTGTCGAGGTTGTCCTGCTCGAGAGTCACATCATCGATCACATCGAACGGCACGTGAGCACGGATCAACGCGTCGGCGAACCCTGCGAACTCGCCATTGAGATTTCCGACCTCGCTGCGCTGCGGCACACGATCGAGCTCGAGCAGCTGTGCATCCGATCCTTCGTAAAAATTCGCGCTCGTGTCCGACCAGATCAGAGCGACCTTTGCCTCGGAGCGCGTGTTTTGGAAATATTCGCCGTATTTGGCCAGGAAGCGGTTCATCTCGGCTATTGCGCGCATCTCCGGCTGGTCCAGCTCGAACGGCCACATGCCGAACCAGACGCTTGCGGCATTGGCAATCGTTCCGGCGTAGAGCAGTCGCAGTTCCGGTTCCGGCAGCAGGGAGAATGTCCAGGGCTTGTGTCCAGCGGCCGAGAAGATAACGCGGGGCTTTCCGGCTGCCTGGCTCTCCAGCAGCCGGGCGGTCACTCCGGGCTTCCAGATGGGCACCCGCGTCAAATCGCCGCCTATGAATCCTCCTTCGCTGCCGAGAATGTCCTGCTCGCCTATCAAGACGCGATTGAGGCGTGCGGTGGCCCAGTTGCCGCCGCGCTCGCCGCCGTTCATGTAGAATGCGATCCGAGGATTCGCGGCTTTAATGATGTGCCGCGAGTCACGCAGGAAATCGGCCAGGCTGTTCGCCTGGAACTCGAGTAAGTCGCGGGCGGGCTTCCCTCTTCGAATCTTTTTGGAAGGCAGCCTTCCGCCGGTCAGTTTTTCGTATTTCTCTCGGCACCAGTGGCAGTAACAAGTATCGGGAAAGAAGATCGGTCCGTCGTAGAAAATGCCGTCGATCGGATAGGTGCAGAGGTCACGCAGCACCTGGAATACCCACTCACGCCACGGACTGTTGACGCAGAAGTCCGTGCCTGTGACATAGACGCCGCCCAGCGGCGTGCCGTCCTCGCGCACCTGCAGCCACTCGCGGTGCATCTCGCCGAACTCGCGTGTGTACCAGTGGACGTTGAAGTAAATCATGACACGGATGCCGCGTTTCTTTGCCTCCGGCAGATACCTCCGCAGGTAGTCCTCATTCTGTTTGCCGGCGACCTTGGACGAGAAAAAGAATCCTTGATCGTCGAGCCCCTTGATCAGGTTCATGACCTCGAAATGTTCTGCGTTATAGAATTGGGCAGCTTTGAGGTCCGCCCACGCGGCCGGTGTACGTTGCGTCAACTGATTGAAGGAGGTCACCACGTCCACGATGCGCAGCGGCTCGCGTTCCCACCAGTAAGCCGTTCCGGAGCCCTGCGCGCAAAGCCACGTGCACAGACAGGGAAGTACCAACATAGATGCGATCAGCGCAGCCCGCGCCCACAGAATCATTGGATAACTCCTCTTTCAAAATGACGAATGACGAATGACGAATAAAAACGGCGGTCAGGTATTCGTCATTCATTGCTCCCAGGGGTGATGGGTCCAGGCTCATGGATATTTCGCGGCGTTGGTGGAGAATTTGAGCCAGGAATCGATAGGCTGCCTCACGGGCCTTCGGTGGAAAATCATGACCGCCCGGCGGATAAATGACCTTGAGGCTTCGACCGGCTTTATAGATTCTCCGGTATACGGGAAGCGCGGCGGCGACGCAGTCTCGGACGCCGGACACTTCGAAGTTGCTGTCGTCGACGGGCGCGCTGATGAACACGGGACGGGGAGCCAGGCAGGCGAGCAGTTCGGTAAAGTCAAAGGGCATGCGCGCTGGATTTTTGTCGTAGACCTCCGCTATGCGCGGCATGTACCCCTTATGGCTCCAACCCGAGAGGTTTCCTCCCATGTACTTTCGAAATGAAGTGAAGCCGCAGCTCGTCACCACCGCTTTGACGCGCCGGTCAAATGCTGCGAGAAACAGGGCATTGTGTCCCCCAAGCGAATGGCCGATGACGGCGATCTTTTCTGGATCAACTTCGGGCAAAGATTGAAGGAGGTCGATGGCGCGCCTGTGATTTACGATCGCTTTCATGGTTGCGCTGACGTAGTCATGTGCATAGGAATCAAACTTATAGTCGCCGGAGTTCGGATAGTCGGGTGCCAGGGTGACGAAACTGCGCTCGGCGAGTTCCAGGGCATAATGAAGATTCGGTTTTCCGCCGAGCCCGGTGGGCTCTGCCTTGCCAATTGGAGTCGTCTGGTGGAGACAGAGGATTCCCGGGGCCTTTGTCCCTTTCCTTATCCAGTGGGGAATGAGAAGGAATGCCGGCACTCGATCTTCACCTTCGCTTCGGAAGGTGATCTTCAGCCGGCGAACGTTTCCCAGTTCTTCGGTCGCCAGAATTTGAATATCAAGGCCCGCGGTTTCGGGTTCAGGTAATCGTCCCATCACCAGTTGGAGGCTCTGAATTACGTGCGATCGCCGGATCTCCCAGTCTGCCGCAGTCTTAACCGGATGGGGTTTTCCTGCGCTGTCAAGGTAGACAAGCAGGTTTTGCTTGTCCGTGTAGAAAGCGATCTGATCGGGAGGTTGCTGTAGAGACGAAGCTGCTGCAGCAACAACAAAGAACACCACGAAGACACAGAGATCATGGATATTACAGCCGCGGCATGATCTCTGTGTCTCTGTGGTCACAGCGTTGAGAGTTCCGATCTATGTGCCCACACCTTCTCGAACGCCGCTGCATACTGGTCAATCGGTTCGTTCGCCTCACCGTAGAGGAGCGGAAGGAAGATGTGGTTTTTGTTCACATACTCGTCGCCGGGCATGGCAGACGGGATCGTCGGCGGGTGGTGCCACCACTTCGCTTCGGCGTAGATCTTGAGCTTGTGCTGTTCGGGATAATCCCAGAAGCTGACGCGCACGCCCTCGGCTTTGAGTGCTTTGACCAGGGCATCGCGGTTGAAGCCGGCCTTGGCCCGGTCAATCAGCAACATGTTGCCGTAGTAGTAAACGCGTTTCTGGTCGGGCCGGCAGCGAGGTTCGCTCAAGCCCGGCAGCTGCATCAGGCGGTCGTTCAACCTGCGGATGTTGCTTGCGACAATTGCATTGTGCTCATCCAGAACCCGCAGCTGCTGGCGGGCAATGGCGGCCGCGAAGGGATGCATGCGGTATTTCTGGCCGAAGCCGGTTCCCTCATAAGCCCGGACCGGGCTGTCGGGGGCGAATTTGACCGGGTCTTCATAGTGACCGAAGGCAGCCGCGCGCTCGTAGTATTCGCGTGTCTGATACATTCCCATCCCACCCTCTACCGTCGGCAGGCTTTTGCTGGCCTGAAAACTGAAGATGCCCATCGCCCCCCAGGTGCCCATCTTCCGGCCCTGCATCGAGGCACCATGCGCGTGAGCCGCGTCTTCCAAAAGGATAAGGCCCTTCTCCTTGGCAAAATCCGAAATGTGATCCATCTCGCAAGGGAGGCCCCAGGAGTGCATGGGAACCAATGCCCTGGTGTTTTTGGTGAGCTTGCGTTTGGCATCCTCCAGATTGAAGCAGGCTGTCTTGGGGTCGATCTCGATGAAGATTGGAACGCAGCCAAAAAAGCGCATGGCGAGGCAGGTCATGAAGAAGGTGTAGGAGGGAACCATGATCTCGCTGCCGGGAGGCAGGTCGAGCGCAAAATACATGCTTGTCAGCGCGCTCGATCCGTTCATGTGCGCTTTCACGAACGGCGATTTGGTATAAGCCTGCCACTCCTTCTCGAAGGCCGGCAACTCTTCATAGAATTTGTTGCTGTCGATCAGCTCGTGAAGCGCCTTCTTCTCGGCGGGACCATATCGGGGCCAACGGGTGAGCGCGTCGAGTTTGGCATCCGGGAAGGTGACCGTCTTGGTTCCCCCGGAGACGGCGAGTGACTCGCGCACTCCGGCTCGATTTCCGCGGGCAGATACGGAGAGGCCGAGGAGGGCCATGCTCCCGGTTTGCAAAAAGGTCCTGCGGGTCTTATCAGTTTTGTTTCTCTTGCGGGACATGATGAAAACCTCCTTGATTGGGTCCTAATGGCCCAGTAGTTTTCGAATGGCTTCTTTGACACGCGCCTCGGTTCCCGGGCCTGCGTTGGAAGCGCTCGGCTCGTAACCTCCTTCTGCAAATGCGCGGTCGGTGCAGAGATATCCCGGGCTCATGTCGCCGTAGCCGGCAATTACGATGAACTCATCCGGATGTTTCACGTGCGCGTACCTTTGAAACTCGAGCATTGGTTCTCCCGGGAGGTGGAGAATCCGAATTCTGCCCGCCTCAAGCGACGTTGCTTGAAGCGGGCGACGTCGCATGGCGAAAGCCAGAGATATGGCTGTGCGATATAAATCCTGCCCGGACTGTGCTCCGGGGTGTTCCAGACGTGATCGCAAACTGGCTGGAGAAGCATCGGCGGTAAGTTTCAGCGGGAGACGCAGGTCTATGTTCCGCCATCTTAACTCCCTTGCGGGTTCGAAGCGCGTTGCCGCAATCGATGCTTTCATTCCTTGTTCGAGGCGCTGGGCAAGGCCGGCACGCGCTTCGACGGAACCGTTGTTGTATTTTCCCACGGTGACGTCGCCCGCGCATCCGGTGAAGTAGACCTGGAAGATGTTCTCCTCCTTTTCGAGCGCTTCGCGCGCGGTGCTGACGAAGTCGCCGGACACGCGTCCATCGCAGCAGAAAGTCTGGGGATGCGAGGCGTAATAGTGCAAGCGCACGAGCGGCCTGTCGCCGCTGGCCAGGGTGATGGTCTCGATGACCGGATCGATTGGGCCTTCGGGCAGCGCGGCCAGTTCAGGCTTGCTCCCGCCGCTGCTGTAGCGTGTGATGAGTTGGCCGTTTTGGATGATGCGGCGAGCCGAGGCGACCTGCTCGACCCGGGCTTGGCCGATGCCGATCCGGTCGAAGGGTTCGAGGTGCGCGACGGCTTCCTTAATGGTCTGCGCAAGGCCGTCGGTGACTCGCTGGAGAAATCCGTCGCTCATGAGCAGTGGTGGAGACCCCAACGCCCGAAGGAGCCTGTACGCATCGCCGTCTATATAAGGAGCGGTATGTTGATGAACCGACTGCACGGCGACGCGCGCAACGCTCGTCCCGGCGGCTGTGGCGATCTTGCTTCGAAAGAGGAGATGGGTATAGCCGCCTAGACCGCACCAGTCGATGGCGCAGAGAACATAGCGGGCATGGCCATCGTCCAGCAGCACGCCCTTTGCCCAGAGGGGATCTTCGACTTTCGCGGCAGGGGTGACCCAGATGAGAGGCTCGCCGATGTCGGGAGTGACATTGCAGCGGAAGGCGGCAACTCGAAGGCGTGGTGAAGCTAGGGTGGTTGTGATGCCTCCTAGGAAGAGAACCGCGACGATTAGTCTACGCACGGGCCCAGCCCTCTTGGGCCGCAATTATAGTTCCTTTTGCATCCGCAAGCGCAACAAACCTCAGTAACAGGGGGACGGCTAATCCACAGTCCAATCCCCGACACCCGATTTCGTGAACTTTTACTGCAGAAAATGCGTACAAAGGAGCATGAGGTACAAGTTGCTATCGAGCATGCAGTATCATCGTGGCATCCTGATTGATCAGATCCCAGTGAAGGGATTTCCAGGGGTGCTGTTCGTCGCTGCGACGATGATCACGATCCTGGGTGGTATACCGGCGGCGCGAGAGTTTTTCCTGATAGCGGGTGCGGTTGGCGTCGTCTGGGCCGGAATCCTGTACTGGTGGCACAACCAGACACGCTGGTGACGGCCTGGACCACGAGCGGCTTCGGGAGCTCCGACACTGGATTTGAGCTCAGGTGATCCCCATCTTCTTCTGCATCTCTTCCAAAGAGATTGCCTTGGTCTCCGGATACACGAACAAAACCACAAAAAACTGTAACACCATCATCAGCGAGAAGAAAACGAACGGGTAGGCACCGGAAGAAGCTGCCATCATTGGGAATATCCCCGAGATGAGGGCGTTCATGAACCAGTGCGAGAAACTTCCCAGGCTCTGACCCTTTGCCCTGACGGTATTCGGGAAGACTTCGCTGATGTAGACCCATATGACCGCTCCTTGGGAAAAGCCAAAAAATGCGATGTAGCCGACCAGCAGCCAAACCAGAAGATTCTCGTGGCGGGCGGTGAAGAAGATTATCGAGACCCCGGCGAGACATGCCGCTGTCCCCACCGAACCAATCAGAAGCAACGTCTTGCGGCCGATTCGGTCAATCACGGACATGGCTATCATGGTGAAGACCAAGTTAGTAGCGCCGACTGCCACGGCCTGGATGTTGCCGGAGAGTTTGCTGAAACCGGCGCGTGTAAAGATATCGTTCAAGTAATAAAGGATGGCATTGATGCCGGATAGTTGGTTGAACATGCCAATACTCACTGCCAGGAAAATCGGCCAGGCGTACTTTCGTGAAAACAGCCTCTCCTCTGCCTGCTTTCGTTCGAGGTGAACGGATTCAACGATCTCCTGCAATTCCTGCTCGAAGTTCTCCTCGCCGGTCATCTGAAGTACATACCCGGCTTCGGCCACTCGCCCCTTCTTGACGAGCCAGCGTGGACTCCTTGGGATGGCAAACAACATAAGGAAGAATAATGCCGCGGGGATGGCTGCGACACCAAGCTCCCAACGCCATTCCGAGGCTCCGAGGTGGATGAGCCCGATGCAGTAGTCTGAGAAGTAGGCCAACAGGATCCCGAAGACTACGTTGAACTGGAAGAAGCCCACCAGGCGTCCGCGCGTTTTCGCGGGAGCAATCTCGGCGATGTACATCGGTCCCAGGACAGAGGAGCCGCCGATACCAAGTCCTCCTATAAAACGAAACACCCCCAGCGCATACCAGTTCCATGCCACGGCGCAGCCCAGGGCGGAGGCCAGATACAGAATGGCCATGCTCCGCAAGCTGTCACGCCGGCCGTATCGTTCCCCCAGGAGTCCGGCCAGCATCGCTCCCAGGATTGTGCCCCAAAGAGCGCTGGCTACGGTCACGCCTAATAGAGCCGGCGAAAGCTCGTAAGTCTGCGTGAGAGCAGCGGTAGTGCCTGCAATGACGGCAGTGTCGAACCCGAAGAGAAGTCCGCCCAACGCAGCCACTGCTGTACTCTTCGCCAAACATGCATTCAGTTTCATGTCGATTCCCTGCGATCAGGTTCAGCCCGCACTTCTCACCAAATAGGATGGAAAAAGACCATCTCCTCAGGGTACAAGAGAACGCTGCTGGATGCCATGAACCTTGACGATCTAATTTGACTCTAACCCACCCCGGGCAGTCAGTTTTTTCAACAACGCCGCTGCCTTTTTGGCGGTCACGGATCGAGAGTTGGTGGTCTGCCGCCGGACAAACTCAATCACCTCCGGGCTTGCATTTGCTGGATCGATAAACATGCCAAGCGCCAAAATCACTTTTCCGAGCGCGATGTTCCTGCATTCATCGGTGTCATAGAAATAATGCTCAACTTTTAGAAGTTGAGCGGTAATTTCCCGTCGCTCGTCCCGGCACGCCCGGGCGATCTTTCCCAGCGCGACGATTGCATTATTGGCAGTGATCAACTCCCCGCAAGACAAGAAACCATGAAGCTCTCGCAACAAACCTTTGTGCTGATGCTTCCGATCCACGGCAGCCAGGTTTCCGAGTATGGCAATGGCCATCCATTTCAAGATTTGATTTTCATTCTTGAGGATTTCAACAAATACATCCCATTTGGAGTAGAGCAGTTCAGGATTTTTTTCTGAGAGCAGCAGCAACGATTTCGAGCAACCATATTTAACTCGAGGTTCCTTGCTTGAAATCCCACGGAACACTGGCGTGAGCGACTGGTCACCCCTTATCACATTTCTTACAATTGCTTCTGCAGTGATTTTCTTTTCTGTCAGCGCGGAATGAAGGTCATCTTGATGAACCATATTCGGGCTCCCAATCATTGTATGCGTTTCAGGCACTGGCAACGCAAAGGTTACATAAAAGCAACTACAGCAATTACACAAAGCCAGCTTGCGTGCGGCTCTAAACACTGTTGCAAGGGCCGCTCAACCGCAAGCCGCCTGAATTGTTGAGCCACATATTGAGATCCTCATATTATTATAATGCTGGGAAGTGTCGGCAATCGAAAGGTCCTGCCGTCTTATTTCCCTTGTTGCACGCCACCCCGATTAAGGAGGGCGAATTGATCTGCCGCCCCCGGCTACGATTAACATTGTATTCCGCCGTCCTCCTACTCCTTTGCCTCCCTGCCGGAAAGGGATATCAGGCTGTATCGGCCCTTGCTCAAGCACCGATCCTCCAGGAACTCCAGACGTATGTAAATGCCCGATCCGTGATTGACCTGTCCCCCGCGGAACTGATCGAGTTCTACCCCGAACTCCAAAAACTCACTTTTGCTAAGAGCCAGGAGGCGCTCGAACCTCTTTTGCAGAAGGTAGGTGAGAAAGTCGAGGCCTTCTTTCACGACTTCCCCAATACCACTTCACTCGAAAAGGTTCGCCGGGAAAGAATGCGGGGCACGGGGCAACTCGAGGCCAGAGTCGACGAGGAGTACAACTATTTGCTCTTGGCGCGTCCCCGCGAGGGGGCAATCGGGGTAGAGGAGGATCGCGCCGGCGTCGCGGGCGGTCTGCCCGAACGACGGAAAATGCCGGGCGCTTCTTTCCTGACATCCGGGTATGCCTCGACTTCTATTTTCTTCCATCCGCTCTGCCGGAGCGGTACCAGGTTTCGCTATCTGGGAATGCAGGCTCCAAAACCCGGAACTTACGTGATTGCATTTTCGCAGAAGCCGGAGACCAGGTGGCCGTCAGGGGTTTTCAAGATGGAGGAGCAGTCGGCATTCCTCCTGATTCAGGGAGTGGCCTGGATCGATCCAGCCAGCTACCAGATTGTCCGAATGCGCACGGATCTGCTCATGCCCAGGCCCGATGTGGGCCTTAACCGGCAAACCACGGAAATCCAGTTCAACGAAGTACGCTTTGAAAGTATCTCCCGGTCCATCTGGCTTCCCAAGGAAGTAGTCGTCACTATCGTGTATCAGTCACAAATTTACCGCAATCGGCACCGTTATTCGCACTACAAGCTCTTCACGGTGGAAACCGAGGAAAAACTGGGGAAACCGTCCGTCCCGCCGTAGTTGGGCCGTGTCTGCAACTGCCACGCAGATGTCCGGTCACAGCCCATCTGCGTGTGACTGGGGGGTTGCAGGTCGAGGGCGAAAACGCTTGAATGCGCCAAGCGCTGCGACTTAAGATACGTAATCATTCGCGCTTAACAGCGCTAGTTCCCTTACCACTCTCCGCCGGAGGACTTGGCCATGAGATCGGATCCAGCCTTCCCGGAACTCACGATGCCGCATCGAGTACCCATAACGAGGTATTCTTGGACCTGAAAAACCGTCAAGGAGGGAATTGATATGTGGAAATACTTGAGGTTTTTTTTCGCGGCAGATTACTCAAAGGCGCTAAAGGAAGACTGGAGCCAGCGCCACTGGCTTGATCCGGATCTGGCTGCCCTCCTCGGAGGCGTGCTGGTGATTGTGCCTCCAATTGTTCTGGTGGGTTACTATGTAATTTTCAACCAACCCGAAGAATTCACGCTGGGAATCCTCTGCCAAGTCTTGATTATGATCCTCGGTGTTATGGCGGGTTTCTGGCTCCTGCAATTCGCGAGAGAATTCTTTGAACATTATCTCCGGCTTTGCACCCTGCTCCACCTAAATCCCAAGGACACTTCCGGCTGGAAGAAATGGGCGCTTACCGATATGGCCTGCAAATTACTTTCAGAACTGGGCCGCGAGGTAGCGGCGGCAAAGGCCAGGGCCGAGACTGATGGTGATTGGGGCATTGGCGGGACCAATGTCACAGCGCTGGCGCAGGCTCGCTTAGATCAAGCCTACAAGACCTTTTTGGAGATGGGTGTGATTGGCGAGGTTGGAGTTGAAAAATTTATTCTCGCCGAAAAAGAACAAATATCCTCATAAGTCAAGACTTGTCGGACACGGATCTACACGGATTTATACGGATCTGTGGAGATCCGTATAAATCCGTGTCCGATTCTTGGTTCCGGCGCCTATTGGAAAGGAGCATCCATGAAAATCGGATTGCAGATCCCCAGCTTTACGTGGCCCGGCGGCTCCGCCGAGATCGGCAGGCGTCTGGTGAATATCGGCAAGACTGCTGACGATGCTGGGTTCGCGAGCATCTGGGTAATGGATCACTTCTTCCAGATTGAGATGGTCGGCAAGGTCGAGGAGCCGATGCTGGAAGGCTATAGTGCGCTCAGCTACCTGGCGGGCGTGACGAAGAGTGCGCGGCTCGGCATGATGGTGGCGGGTGTTATTTATCGGCATCCCGGAATGCTGGTCAAAACCGCGACTACGCTGGATGTGCTCTCTGGGGGCCGCGCCTACTTTGGCATTGGTGCGGCGTGGAATGAACGTGAAGCGCACGGTCTGGGCGTGCCGTTCCCGGGGATTAAGGAACGTTTCGAACGGCTGGAGGAAACCCTGCAGATCGCCAAACAGATGTGGTCGGGAAGTGTCGGGTCGTACAACGGCAGACACTACCAGTTGGCTGAAACCCTGAACAGCCCGCAGCCCGTCAGCAAGCCGCACCCACCAATCCTAATCGGTGGTATGGGCGAGAAAAAAACGCTCCGCCTGGTCTCCAAATATGCTAACGCCTGCAACCTGTTTGCTTTTGCCGGAAATGATGTGCTCCGCCGGAAACTGGATCTCATCAAGCACTATTGCGACGAGATCGGCAGGCCTTACAGTGACATCGAGCGCACGACGCTTTCTACAGTCAACTTGGCGCCTGGTGCGATGTCTGTCCCGCAGGTTATTGAGACGTGCCGTTCGCTAGCCGCCATTGGCATTCAGCACGCAATCTTCAACATGCCGAACGTGTCCGAGATCAAACCCCTGGAGACATTCGGGAAGAAGATCATCCCGGCCGTCAAAGGATTCTAAGCCGCGGGAACGAGGCTCGGAAGATCCGGGACTATATCTGATCCTTTGTTATCCGGGGAAAATTTAGGGTTGCGGAATTTCGCTGGCGTCGGTAAAGTATTGATTCTACAGGATGCGCCCGTAGCTCAGTTGGATAGAGCGTTTGACTACGAATCAAAAGGTCGCGTGTTCGAGTCACGCCGGGCGCACCACACAACCCCTTGATTCGAAGCCCTTTAGCTCTCATTGTCCAACCCAGCATTTTTGTGCCCCTGTGTCCTTGTGGGTAGGGCGTGGGTAATTAGGCCGGTTTTTGCACGTTTTCGGTGTTTGGAGCCGGTGCCTTGAGAGCATCTCCCAGAGCATCTACGGCGGCCTTTTTGTGCGCCGACGAGAGATGCGCATACCTGAGCGTCATGGCGTAGTCTTTGTGTCTGAGAATCTCTTTGACGGTCGCCAGGGGTGTTCCGTTCATCACCATATGGGACGCGGCAGTGTGCCTTAGCGTGTGGAACGTGACTCCCTCCAGCTTCGCATCGGACACGGCCTTTTCAAACTGCCTTTTTAGATCCCAGAAGGGCTTGCCAAGCTTTTTCCCGGTGAAGACATATTTGGAGTCCAACCGCTTCGGAATAGACCTGAGAATCTCCAGCGCCCTTTCGTTTAGTGGAATCGTGTCATACTCCCCGTTCTTCTGGTCCAGGATCTCCAGAAACTCCTGGTGCACGTTCACGTGATCCCATTCCAGATGAAGCAATTCACTCTTCCTCATACCCGTATTAAGCGCCAGCTCCACAACTTGGTTGAGGGTCGAACTGGGGCATGCGTCCAGCAGTATGTTGCACTCTTCGACTGTAAGGAAGCGGACTCGCCGGTTGTTCTCTTTGAATTGTTTCACTCCTCGGCACGGGTGATCAGCGAGAACCTTCCATTCCACTGCCTTGCTTATCATGTGGCGAAGGCAAGCCATTCGACGGTTGACCGTGGCTGGCTTGATTGACGCTTTCCGCTGACTCGGAGAAGACATCAGGGTTGCCTGGTACTTCTCGATATCAGCGCGGGTGATCTTGGAGAGGAGGGTATCCTTTCCGAAATAGGTCTGGATGCTCTCGACGTGGGACCGCTTGCTATCAACGGCCTTCTGTCCAATGTCCTCACACCATTTCAGATACCTTTCAGCGAATTCCTCTAAGGTTTCCTTTGATTCGTGCTTCTTATCGAGGTAGCGTCCCTCATCGATCAGGGTTTTCATCTTTCGAAGGTTCGCTTCAGCCATTTCAGGCGTTGCGCAGTTGTCGCGCAAGCGAATGCACTTGTAAAACGTGTCAATCTGCCAGCGGTTGCCACGCTTATAAATGCCGGGGATTCGCTTCTGGTGCTTCTTCTTGCTCTTTGTTTCGGTTGTGGATTCTGGAATGAGGTCAGTTACAATGTCTTCAGCCATGCGTTCCTCCAATCAGGAATGCAGGGTCAGGGGCCGGTTGCTGCTCCAACAGCTTCCGGTCCCGCACCATGCGGTTTATTTCTTCAGTTTCTTTTCGATAATCATCTTGATGCCTTCCCGTGCAAAATAGGCCACGGATAGATTCTCCCGATCCGCAATGCGTTGAAGTGCTTCCAGTTCTTCGTCCCGCAAACGGATTGCGATCAGGTTCTTCTTGCGCTCTTCGTCCGGTACCCGTCTTCGCTTCTTTTGGTGGGGCGACATGCTTATTGTATATCATCATAGGATACCTAATGTCAATCTAGAATCATATCCATTTGCTCTGTATCGCCCCAGGATCGACGATCTTTGACGGGTGCATGTGATTCCCTGCCGTGAATTCGATCTCCAAATCCCGAATGTGCAAATCAGTTATTCTGGATCTCGCGCCGTTTCATCCATTGCAACAGGGCCGAGGGCTTGACTCGGAACGTCCTACGCTGCTCTCCCGCTGCGACTATTAAAGCAGGGATTTCACCGCTGGCAAGCATCTGGGCGACCTTGCTTTTTTTCAGGCCGAGAATCTCGCCAACTTCTTTCGGCCCCAACAGCTTTTCAATGTTCGTCATTATTGCTGGTCTCCGTTTTCACGCCTCTTCCTGTTCCCGTCGCCGGGATCAAGACCAGCCCGGTCGCCGATTTTGATGTCGGCAATTTTTATGTTTGCTATTTTCATTCCTTGCCTCCGCCCCGACGCCTGTGCGTTGGGGGTATTCTCCAGGTTCTGGTTTTGGTCTGTGCATCCTGGTTTCTCCTTTTTGGTTTGTGCTGTGATCCAACCAGCGGGCTGGTCATTACACCTGCAACAAGTTCCATCTCGCCCTCGGTCTGACTGCTGCATGTCTCAGCCCGGCACCGTCGATAAAAAACATCTCCGCACTCAGCCCGGCGCTCGATCGAGCCGGGCACTATTGCGCCGGAGGGTGGCAAACCGTACATATCCACGGTCCCTTTTCGCCTCCTCGCCACCTCTCACGTTCACCACACACCCGGCACGCTGGACCGGTACAGAACTCCAGACCGCCCTCGAATCGCCCCTTACTAGGATCGGGAATCCAGTCGGTTTCAAAGGGGAGGTGATTTTGGTTCCGCCCCGATGTAACAGAGGCAGGGGCGCGACCATTGCTACCTGAAGCCTCAGCAATTCCATCCTCAGAGTAGCTGTCATCAAAAAAATCATCCTCGGGCGCAGTTTCCGCACTTTCAGTCCTGGAGGGACGATACGGACGGTCTGGACGATATTTCTCCGGCATTTTGCTAATAGAGATCCATCGTCCCCGCCTGTGCCCAACTTCCCGGCCAAACTCAACTTTCACTCCAGCTTTTTCGAGGTTTGGCTGGAGGCGTCGAAGAATATTCGAAAGCCAATTTGGACTTTTGGGCCATGACCTTTGCTTTATGGTTTCAAGTGCTGCGTTAGCACTAAGGGCTTCGAGAAGATCCTTGGCAGACCCCTTCCACTCCCCAGTCATGCTCTCCACAAATCTGAAAATTTCGGCAGCAACCGGGCTCGCTTCAAGTGCCAGTTGATTGGCGTCTTCAGTGTTCGCCTTATATGCCCGCACAAAAGTCCCCGGCTTCCACCCGAGCGCTGGTTCCGCAGCGGTCACCCAGCGCACAAAATCTGCCATCCTGGGCATTGCCGCCAACTCCACGGCGTCTTCGCCGCGAACTGCGCAGCACACCGCATCCAGCAATGCGCCTAGGATTCCGGCTGCAGCATCCTCGAAGTCTCGCCAGAACCTTTTTTCGTCTCGGCGTTTACCTTCGGGGATTTGGGGCAAGTAAAGGATTATGGCGCGGTCGAGAAAATCAGCTCGTGTTGCAAACTCCTCAATCCCATTAATGACCACGGGTCGCTGGACACTAAAGAGAACCTCATCCATATCTGTGTACAATTCTCGGGTTCCGTATCCACCGCCAGTCGCCAGTGTGCACAGAATGTCGGATAGCCAAGTGGGCAGGTGTGAAACGTTGTCGTAGGCTAAAATCCAACCGTTGGATGCGGCAATCATGATGTCGCGCTCATCTTTGGAAGCCGAGCGCAACGGCGCAGTGTTGGGATCAACGATACTTTTGAGAATCTTCGCGGTGGTGCTCTTTGCGGAACCCTGCCCCCCATGAAATACGACTATTACGTATGGACCATCCGGTCGGAAGTATTGCAGGATAGCCCCGATTAGCAGTGTGCGGTCCCTGCCTGCCTCGATGTTGACAAACTGGAATAGGTCTTCAATGTTGCCACCCCTGGTTGGATAGGGCAGGGTCAACATGCCACGAGCACGTCGGAATTTCACTGGAGGATCTTTTACTATCTGCCACCCGTTACTCGATATCTCGACAGCCTCCCATTCCCTGTTCGCAAGATCCACATAGATCGAACCGTCTGCGCGGGCGATGCGAATAAATACCTGTTGTTGCCGCCCTTCAAACTGCGCGCGCGCATCCAAAAGCGCTATCGCATCCTTCAGGGGCTGTGCAGCGGGCGGCTTACCCTTTAAAAGGTAGTACCTGTGGGACAGCCATTGCTTAAAAGTCTTCGATTTTATCGCCCACGTTTCTTGGTGGCCGTTTACCCGGAATGTCGCATAGCCAACATCACCTTCTGCGGTATGGAACAAGTCGGCTTCGGATGCCAAGTTCACCAGAGTTTTTGACTGGTTTTCTTTTGGGCTATCGTTAGGGGAAATTGCGTCCGTATCGTCCGATGCGTCCCTCCACCCCGGCTCCACCTGATCTCGAAGATCATGCCAGCCCTTATCGCCGCAGCTATCATGGTGACAACCTGCCGCAATTGCTCCGTTTGGGAACTGGACGATGTAGGCAGACCGGTTGATATGGGATGGGTTCCAAGGGCAAGGTTGGAGAATGTACCGGCGTCCACCCTTCCAGGGTCCGATTGAAACGACAGCGATGTTGTGGGCTTTAATCCAATCATCCAGGTCAAAATTCTCTGAGACTTCCGTTTTGCCTTTGTGATCCTGCGGCGATTGAGGAACGAGCCCAGCCAACTTTGACAGTAATTCAAGGCTGACTGCTTCCAGGCCATCTGGGACCCGAAGAAGTTTTGCCAGACGATGAGGACGGTCTGGTAGGCTATCGCCCTTGCAGGCAAGGGTGCCGTACACCTTCCAGATTCGAGCGGCGTTGGAGGTCGTTGGGTCAACCTTAACCTTTTCATCTGAGAACAGCCAATCTAGCGCTTCCAGGCATTTGTTTATCAGCTCCCTACTTTGATCATCGTTGGGTAGCTCTATGCGACAAAGCAAATGAGCGCCGTTGCCAGAATCGGCAGATATCGGGTCTGGCCATCCTTGCTCGCCCAGCCATGCTCTAATTTCTTCGGCGCGGGCAAGCGCGAGCCGGTGTTCTTCGTCTGTGGCTGAAATTCCAGAGGGACGAACCGAATCAAGGTCGATGGGAAGCCAGGATCGCCGCAAAATATCGGCGTCCGATGTCGTGTGTTTCGCGTATTGAGTCAGTCGGTTAGCTGATCGGGCAAGAAGATTGGGGTCTACTGGATTCAACGTCATGTAGATTCCAGGCGTTCTGCCGTTCCACTCTTCTGCTGCCCGTGCCAATTGATCAAGATTGTCAAAGTAGCCGCTTATTGTCCCCTTCGGGGAGTTCGGTATCCTCAGTTCCACGACAGTTCCAGTCCCGGCGAGGACATCGAGTGATTGACGAACCGTTACGCCGAAGGTACCGCTTGTAGCGCCTGACGCGGACGCGGGACTAGTAGACGCAGGCGCTTCGTTTTGGTATAATTTATTCACGATTTAAAGCTCCAAATATCTCGGGGGTGGAATTCCACGGCAGGAAGCCCCCCCGGTTTTTCTCTAACTCCCAAAGACGCATACTCGGCGTGCACAAGAATTTTCTCAGAGGGACGATTTAGGACTGAAATGATTGATACTCCTGAAGACTGGCGGTGAGCCAAGTGCTGTATTTAGAAATAATCAGACGGGGATGGGTTATTACGAGGACAGAAAAGGGACAGAATTGCAGTTCTACAATGTCCCTTTTGGTACATTCTTTACCTTCGGGAACAGATCTCGGCGCAAGTGCCTCAGCATGCGTTGTGTCTCCTCCGATTTCGGTCTCTCAAGCAGCCCGAGCCAATTCTTGGGCCTCCAGCCTCCTGGGGCGCGTCTTTTTTCAGGAAGGGGGATGCCCTCCTCATCGAGTGTGGAGAACAGATCCTTTAACTTTCCATGGTCACGAAAGCATGCCTGAGAAGGCATTAGCTTGCGCACGATTTCCCGGCGCATTCTAACTCTGTCGTCCGGTTTTTTGCCTGGGCGTGTCGGCTGGGGACCGATTAAGGCTCTTTCAGATTTGGACTCCAAACCCGCATCTGTCTGAGTACTTTCCGCACCTCTCTTGTATTCGAGTTCCAAGGCATCGATTTCGCATCTTCTTTCCCATTCTCGCCTGCACTTTTCTGCCTCCACTTCCGTATCCTCAAGCAATGGTCGACTCAGTTCCCCGTCAGGGTACATAGGATCGATAGACCCGCCCAGCTCAGACCGAACCCGGCCCAGATGGCGAACGATCCGGGGGACAATCATGAATTCATAGAGGGTTCTCACGAATTCGGGCGACTCTTTGTTGCCTTGGAGCTTCCAGACCTCCTTGTAAATGCGATATGCGATCTTAAGCAACGGATCAACAGATCTGATCAAGGATGAAACTGTGTCTGGTGAAATGCGGTTCTGGCCCCCCTCCGCTGCCGCCCTTGCAGCGTCGCCTAGCCTTTTGCGAAAAGAGTCAACCAGCCTATCAGTGGCTTGCCCTATCTTTATCTCAGCCAGCTTGCGGTCAACCAGTTGCCATGGGTGTTCGCCCTCACTCATTCCGCCTCCTGTCAGGCTGTCGGTTCTGAGGAAGTAGGAAGGCGGGGCCGACAGGGACCCCGCCGTGTCGCGGGCCAGGCTATCCTACTAGGAGCCTATTTTAGCAGAGCCTTCCCTCGCGGGTCTCTCCCGTGATATGGAAATTGGGTGCGCATGTTTTGGTAGGCAGAACCATCGCGCCCGATATCGCCAACAACGCTGATGCTGATGGCTTCGAGGCCGGTTCGGTCAACGCCATCGGGTGAATGGCTTACCTCGATTCCAGCAAGCTGACATCCCGATAGCGGCGCTTGATACGCAAGGAGTTGCCGGGCTCCACGTCGGCATTTGGGTGTTTTGAGCGGGTTTTCGGTGCTGCACGTTGGCGCATGATCCAAATCAGCTGATCCACCTGTTCAAGCTGCGCCAGAACGTTCGCGCTCGGTTTCCTGGCAAGGAGGCGCTCACGCCGCCGAAGCAGCCGTTTGAGCGGCCTGGCAATCTCCCTCCACCACCGGTTTCCGCTGCAGTTCTGGCTCTGGTAGACAAGGCCGTGGCATTCGCGGCAAAACTCCATTAACAGGATGTTTGATCCTGGGATCTTTTCGTAAGTGTAAAGTTTCCGCACTCTGCGGCGGCAACCCATGCAGACAAGCCATAGCCGGGTTACCTCCCTGCTGGACATTCCCCCGTGCCCACTGGGGAGCCGATGCGGTTCGGCCAGGAGGTAGATCGAGAAGGCGTTTCCCTGTATCTGGAAACGAACAGGTCGGGCATCTTCTGCCGCCTTCAACAGCTCCTTGCGACCAAACAATCGCCTCAGGTCGGCCAGCGAGATTGAGATGCATTCCTCGACCAGGGGATGGGGAATAGGGAAATATTCGCGCCCGTGCCCATCCGGACCAGCCTGGATGGGCAAATTGCCATAAAAAAGTCTATTATCGTTCATGTCCGACACCATTAAGCTGATAATAAGCACCGAGGATAGCTAGGTAGACTTCGCGGATGCCCTTAGTCCTGGGATAGTGTTCCGCCGTGGTGTGCGAGAGAGCGAGCATCTGCTTGAGCCGTTTCTTCAATTCCATTCTCAAATCGCCGCTCCAGGCCCGGTAAGGCCCTGTAAGCGCAAATGCCTCTGGGGGCATGACTTGGCCGGTACCGGCGGACTGGGCCTGCTGGTCGGCAGTACCGGCCTCCGAGAAGTATCTGCCGATTGCCTCCCTGATCAGGAAGCTGAAATCCAGGTTGACCTCCTGGCTGCGCTTCTGGAGCTTCTCGTAGCTCTGGTCATCAATTCTAATTGTGATTCGTTTGCCCATGTTTCTCCGGGCGTCGAACCTCCGGTTTTCGCCAGTCTCATTGTCAGGCGAGGCTTTTTTGGAGGTGTCTGACACCTACCTCTATTTTCTCACAGTGCTGTCAAGATATTTGACGTGACGGTCGTGCTGGGCGACTTACCCGGCGATGTCGCGTTCTGATGATGCATCGCGTGGCTGGCGATGGGATGTGCCGGTAATGGCTGGAATTCTGTCTATGACTTACAAGTACATCTGATCCTTTTTCGCAGCCTTCAAAGACAGGCTGAGATGCTTGGCGACTGCCAGGCCACTAAGGCAATACGGGGGGGCCGGACAGCCTAAAGTTTAATGGTGGTTCTAAGGTATCCAGAACGGCATGGAGACGCATGTTCGATAACCGACCGGCCTCGCGAAGGCAATCTGCCTCTCTTCTGGCCTTGGCGGGCACGAGGAAACCCGAAACGATTTCATGCTACCCAACCGATGAGAGTATCATCGCATCACCATGACCTTGGGACGCTCGCCAACATAACTTTTGGAGGTGCTGAAATGCTCAAGAAACTCATCGTGGTCGTTTTCATTCTTGCCCTGATCATCGTCTGTACTGCGCAGGAGAAGGTGCGGGTGTTTGTGACTGACAGCCAGTCCTGGCAAATGAGCGGCTCAGCGGGTGCCGTCAATTCGGGTGGTGGTGGGCATTTCAGAGGGGGTGCCCGTCCTCAGAACGCCGAAATAGCAAAGACTCTCGGAGAGCGATGCCCACAACTAACTGTCACCAACAATCGCGAAAAGGCCGACTATACCCTTACCCTCGATCACGAGGGCGGCAAAGGCTACTGATGGGCGACAATTACATTGACCGTGGTGGACAACCACATTGACCGGGTCTTAGGGCCCGCGCAAAAATAACTTCACATTTGGCGGGAGTCCCTTTGAACATTACTTCCGGTCAGAGATTGGGCGCAATGGTGTAGTTCCACTTTGGCAATATATCGTACTCATGAAGGTTAACTT
>Ga0315279_10001967_pt1 | contig 32335 bp, 27 predicted proteins | sample YL17G06_20_MG_FD_203694 | JGI IMG/M metagenome (GOLD analysis project Ga0315279, IMG submission 203694) | Sediment microbial communities from Yellowstone Lake, YNP, Wyoming, USA - YL17G06_20 | ecosystem: Environmental > Aquatic > Freshwater > Lake > Sediment | place: USA: Wyoming | collected...
TGGCGATTGGGATGCATTTCAGTGCTATCGTATGAATACCACCACACGCAAGCTGTATCCCTGCCGCCAGTTCATCCGTCGCTTATACAGGAAAACAGGATAGCGGGAGACAAGTTACGCCCAAATCTATTCTTGCATTCATCACAGAAACACATCTCATGAGTATCCCATCGGATATAGTCAAACATTAAACCATCAATATCATAATTTCGTGCCAGTGACTCTACAATATCTTTTATTGCTTGCCTGGTTTTTTGCTTGGTGAAGCATAGCCATCTTTGTTCTTCAGTGACAGCAGTAACATGCATACTTGGCTCAGGAGGAGTTAGCCTGAAAACTAATAACACATGAACCTTAAGTCCTCTTTCGTGAAAAGGCTGGATTGCTGTTCGTAATTTTGGAAAGTCTTTAATAGCACTATTTTGCCAGAAGTCAGATAGGTAAACTTCGAACACTGCTGTATTGATTCCACAGTTTATACTGGTTTCCGCTATCAGGCTCAAATCAAGGTTAGGCCATCCAGTCCACGTATGCACAAAGATTCCACGAAGTTCGCTTTTCAAAGTGTCTAAACTCGGTGGTGAAGGGTGTGCTATTTTCTGTTGTGCTGCAACGTTAGAGAACAAAACTGTTCCAGTTACTACGGTTAATACTAATTTTTTCATTTATTTACTCCATTTTCTGACTTCTGATTTCTGAGCACTATGTAAAGTCCGAAGGCCCCGGAAAACAGATAACCTAAAGGCGTAAACTTCAGGACGAAGTGCGTGCCATAATGTTCGGCGACCGGAATCAGGGCCAAGAATACCAAATTGGCAACCCCCCATGTACCGCCCACTATAAAGCCCATCCGCCGTCCCAGACTTAGCCCACTTGCATGTCGAGCGATGGTAATGATAAGTATGTAGGCCGACATAGAGCAAAAGCCAAGTCCGGACAGTATCCATACCGCCGTCGCGCTATTTATCATCAGTAGATACACCGCCAACAAGGGAACACACAGCAAAAACGCGAGGGTTGAACAAGGGAGTTCGCCTTTCCTTTGGGCGATAGCGGCCCATACAAATGGGCCCACCGTTGCTCCTAAGCCGAACATCGTCGCGGAAAATCCGCCGAAAGTCAGCTTGAATCCCAACTCGCTCAGGCTAGTCGGAAGAAGCGACAGAACTACGGTTGTAGAGACCGCCGCCGGTACAGCCATAACCATCAACTGCCAGAAAGGCAGCTTTGTCTCTGGCGTATTAGCACAATCGGTCGGTCGGCTATCTTCCGTGTGGTCGGCGGATAAGCGCACCTTTGATAAGATGACCATCAGGACGCCTACAAGGGGGCAAGCAGTCAGAGGATATAGACCTGCCAGGCCGAATCTGGACACTAGATGTGTGGAAATTACTCCGCCGGCTGCAAATCCGAAAAAGCCGCCGGTCATAAAGATCGCGGTGCTGATTGCAGGCGGAATCCGCCTTAGTGAGAAGATTGCCCTGAGTCCTTCAGGATGGGCTACGGCAATGCCAACGCCGGTGACTATGCCCAGTAGAATCACCAGTGGTATGCCGCCGCCTGACCTTGGCAGTGCGGACAGCAGACATATCACTGCCGAGAGAACAAGTCCCAGGTGTAGAAACATCGGCACGGTTTTATCGGCTCTTGTGTGCCCCGTTAGTATCTGTACAAAGTTGGAAGTCAAAGTCAGCAACACCAAAACAAAGGCACCCATCGAAAGGCTCAACGCGAATTGTTCCCGAACTGCAGGCAGGATGGAGGGCAGCATATTGGCAAACATATCAACCAGAAAATGCGTGCCCGAAAGCACTATTAGCTGAATCCATTCAAGCTGAATACTTCTGTTATTGAGATGAGGCATCGGCGTATAAAGAAATAAGCAACATTCCAACACGTGTAAAATGTCCCAAAAGATACTCAATTGGCTATCCCGACGCAATAGCTAAACGAGAAAGCACGGGGGGACCTCGGCAATCTCTGCCCAACGAGAGGTCGAGATTGCTTCGGCCTAAAGGCCTCGCAATGACACAGAAACGCGCGTTTGTCTTCGTGAACGGTTACGAAAGAAATAATTCTTCAAGGCCAAATTTGTTTGTGTTTTCATAACCGCTTTTCTTGCAGATACTTAAGTAGATGTCGCTGTGTTAATCTACGCGGTCATACAAAAAAATGTATTTTTCCCCCAAATTCCCTTGACGTCCTGCCTTTACATCTGGTAGAATACTTGCATAGTTCAGGAGGAAGAAGAACGGAATCTTCACGGTGATGCACCGTTTCATCGATGCCCCGTTTCATCCACAAAGGAGTTCAGTGTATTCGTTGCGCGCTGGTGGGACGGCCCGTAAGGCGTCCGGCGGGAGCCATAGTTGTCCTTAATGTTGTTCAGGAGGAAGAAGAACGGAATCTTCACGGTGATGCACCGTTTCATCCACAAAGGAGTCCCCTCCACCAGGAGAGAGGAATGTTGTCAAATATAACTGCCAAAGCAGTGACTTTGCTGCTGTTATTTGTGATAGTCACGGCGGGTTATTGTGCGCCTACAGCAAGTGTGAGTGACACAACTATCTCACTGCATGCTCGCTGCGTCAGTGACTCTGCTGATATTCCGGTGGCTACCGCCGACATCACTCAACTGAACGAAGCATACAGTCCGCACCTAACAGATATCGCCCATGAACTTCTAAAGCCGCCCGGTGATTCGATAGATTCGCCCGTACCGCTTGTTGCGGCAACTTCTTTGCCGGCGGTTCCTGGTGCGCTTTTTATGGGACTAACGGGCTTTCTTTGCGTGTCACTCGTTAGAGATCGAAAAGTCTGGATGGCGGCATTGGCCGGCCTTTTGTGGGCAGGTCAGGCGGGCTTCGCCGCGCTGCCCCAACTCGCTCGGCACCTGGCCAGCAAAGGACATACGGCGCAGTACGTTTTGCCAAACAGGATTTGTGCCTTGGCACTTCGCCGCTCAGATCGGTTGCGGAGTGACATCGAAGGAACAGCATATATAGGTTTGCTGCGTTATCTGGCCGGCATACCTGATACAGCGAACAGCGTACAGCGTAGAGCGTGCAAGGTCCAGGGTATAGGGTACAGCGTACAGCGTTTACATTTCCTGAACGCTAAACGCTACGCGCTAGACGCTTCACGACATACGACATACAACATACGACATACGACATACAACATACGACATACGACCAAATCGCCTCAATTCGCGTGGGCGAGCGTATGCGATTTCTCTGTCCCTGCAACCAAGCGCTTGGTTCGTATAACTAAGAGGCATGCCTATTTTTCACCCGCATTTACTTTTGAGAACCTGGCCCGCGGCCCGCCTCCTCAAAACCTGGAAGAGATTCTTTCTTTTGCGCAACTTTGACTTACAGAGTGTATTCGCGAAGACACTTTTCAGGCTTCTATAGATTAGGAAAAATGGATTCAGAAAAAAAGCTAGCTTCAGTCGTAAAAGATCATAAGTAAAACTTAATACATGAGGAGAAAGAAAGATGAAAAAGTTAATAACAATTTGTGTGGTAGTTGCGATGGGTGCAGTGGCAATGCCATCCTTCGCAAACACAACGGCATACACCGACGAGGGCACTTTCACAGCGATGCTCCAACCGGGATATTACCTCGAAAACTTCAACGGCTATACATACGGGAGTTGGTATGGCCACAACCTCAATCTTGGCCCCATTAACGGCTTCTCTTACGTGATGGACGCGCCTAATATGCTCTATGCCGGGAATGGAAACATGTCGACAAACGACAGCAGAGATCCAATTATCATTACTTTCACTGGTTCTCCTGTTACGGCGATTGGAGGGATATTCTGGCCCACAGGATACTATGGGGACAATGTGGTTGGTGATATCAACCTGTCGCTCAGTGATGGCACGAGTCTACTGGTGGCAAATGCGGACTTGAATACGTTCCGCGGCTTTGTGAGCGACGGAGCTTCGTACACACAGATGCAGATTAGTTCGGTCCAAGGGCAGCAGGTCAATGATTCGCAATTTCCTAGTGTTGACCACCTTTACGTCGGACAGACAACTATTCCCGCTCCGGGCGCTATTTTGCTTGGTAGCATTGGTATCGGCCTTGTCGGCTGGCTGCGAAGAAGGAGAACTCTGTAAATAGAGGTGTGACCTTATTATGGAGTAACAGGGCAGGGATGGCCAATGGCGCCCTGCCCTTTCTTTTAAGATGTTTATAGTTGTATGACTATGTTTTTCTGGGGAGAGTGATGATGAAAAAAACAATATTTGCTTTGTTAGTTTGTTGTTTACTGACAGTTACTGCCTCGGCCGGTCCGACCGTTACAACTACTGGTGGAGGTGGTTATGGGATTTGGCAAAGTGGCTCGGGAGGCGAGTTCACCTTCCTGCCCGGCGGTTGGAATCCGTTGGCTCTTTACGCCCCTCTGACAAAGAATCAGGGCGTGAGTGGCACTTTTCAGACTTTCTGCCTCGAAGAGCAGGAATACATCTATGCAAATACGACTTTTGATGTTGTATTAAACAACAAGGCGGTAATGGGCGGCAGCGCGCCTAACGGCGACCCGCTTTCTGTAGGGACAGCATGGTTGTATCACGACTTTCAGAAGCAGACCCTAGCCGGCTATGATTATGCTAATGCTGGCGTGGGCCGCCTTAACTCTGCTGCTGCACTTCAGAATACAATCTGGTGGCTTGAGGGTGAAGCTGGTGACCCGGGTGTCGGAAACATCTTCAGACAGGCCGTCGTCGCCCAGTTCGATAACCCCTTGACACTGATAAATGAGGCGATGGCAGACAACAACGGGCAATACCCTGTGGCCGTTTTGAATCTTTACGCCCAGGGCCACGCTGGCGACCTACAGTATCTAAGGCAGGATATGTTGGTTTGCGTGCCTGCACCGGGCGCTATCCTGCTCGGCGGGATTGGTGTCGGCCTTGTCGGCTGGCTGAAAAGAAGAAGAGCACTGTAAACTCGTCGCGCGTGAAGCGTGATGCGTCGTGCGTAAAGCATAATCTTGGGCAATACGCAACACGATATACGCAATACGAAATTGCCTTGTCGGCTGGCTGCGAAGACGCACAACGATTTAGATCGTATATCGTATGTCGTAGGTCGTATGTCGTAATCCAGAGATGGATTTTGTAAGTAACTTTATGGGGCTGTGCCCCGATTTAATCGGCGCACAGCCCGTTTCTTTTGCCATGTAAGCGATGAGAATTGCCCTTCATCTACGGCGTCTACCTGGTAGGTATCTGCACAACACTCCTGGCGAGCGACCGTGCCAGCCTCTTTTGCTTTCTCGCACAAAGCTCTGCGACTAAAGGTCCGCTGACTATGACTAATGGGCCAATCGCGGCAAAGTACGGTTGACAGAGAACGTGTCGCTTCTGGACCGCAGGCACAGAGGGACGTAGGCGCACAGGCAAACAGGCGTTTTCTCCCTTTGTTCCTTTGTCACTTTGTGCCTCTGTAACTTGCCCAAGAAACATTTTCTGCAGACGATTATCCGATAGGTTTATCTTTTCTGCTAATTGGTCGGTTTTCTCGGCCAGTTGGCTAGTCGTCTCGATACGGTCAGCCTCTTCTCGGGCGAATTCCTGGTGGACATCCAGACGAAACTGAGCGGCTTGTTCTTCCAACTGTCTAAGGCCGCTGCTGACATCGGCAACCGATTGTGCACTTTGCTTGGCAACGTCGTTCACCGTCGCTTCCAGCCGCGAGATTGATTCGGTGTTCTGTTTGGTAGAGCTGGTGCTAGCAGTAATGTCAGCCTGTAGGCCGGACTTGAGCCCAGAGATTGCTTTCGCATTTTGTGCTGCAACGGTGCCCAATTTTGATTCTAAGGCGGAAATCGATTCTGCGTTGCGGTCGGTGGCAGAAGTGAGTCCCTCGATGCTTCCACGATACTTTTCGTCAAGTGCCGTCATGGCCTGGCTGGTTTGAGCCTGAGCGATCTGCTTTGATTCTTTTCGCAGCTCGCTCCTGCGGACGTACGGATCACTGGACTGGCATCCGCAGAGGTACGCCAGTACCAGCATAATCACTACGATTCTATTGCGCATAGTCATTGTCTCCCAACCAGTATTATATCGACAATTTTGCGTCGACGACTTTAGGCATCTGTCGAGTTCATGCCCAGGAACACTAATCGTGCCGCAGTGCCACGACCGGGTCGACGCGGGCGGCTCGTAATGTCGGATATATGCCGGCAGCCAGGCTTACGACCGTCGAAAAGACGACCGCTCCTGCGCAAAGCCACCATGGAAAGCTGAAATAGTCCGTATATGGGACCGCCTGCTTGGCCAGAAAGTAATTGGCGACTCGATTGATCACTACGCTCACTGCTAATCCGAGGGCAAGTCCAAAGATGCCGCCTAAAAACCCTATGACGCCAGACTCAAAAAAGAATATTTTTTTAACATCTCTGTCGCTGGCTCCGACCGCCTTGGCGATTCCGATCTCTTTATATCTTTCCAGAATGGACATAACCATCGTGTTGATGATCCCAAGAGAAGCGACTGTGATGCCTATCATCGCAACCGCAAAGAGAAACATATCCATAAAGATAAAGGCCCTCTTGATTTCCTTGAGTTCATCTATAAGAGCAAAGGTCTTAAAGCCCCAATCTTCAACCTGCTGCTTGACGGGCTGAACATATTTGGCCGAAGACAACTTGACGGTTACCAAGGAATAGCCCTTCCGTTCCCGCGAAGCGGGGTCCCCCTGCCCCAGTCTGTCTGCGGCGGAGAAAAAATCCGAGATGTTCGTCAGGGATATTTTTTTCATTTTCTTTGATGGGCCGGGCGGAATGAAGACATCGCTCCGCACGGGCACGAAACCGCCGAATCCTGTCCTCTCAGCCACGCCGACAATCGTGAAGGTATAACTGTCTCTGGCAAAAGGAATCTCGTCGCCGCGCATTACCGATGCGATGGCAGCAGGACTGAAAACGTTAGGATCGAACCTTAACGTAGAAAGTTCGACCTGCTCTCCGATAACAGTCTTGGCGTCCTTGATCTTCATGCCGTGCAGCAAGGAGTCACTAATAATCAGACAGTTCACATCGTCGGATGCGTAAGGCTTGCCCGCCGTCAGCAATTTGCTCAGCCCGGCCTGACAAACGTTAGCTGGCAAGACTTGCACAAGGCTGAATCTTTCGTTTTCTCTCAGGCGAACCATCGCCGGAAAACGAATCTCGGCAAAGGCAGATTCCACTCCCTCTATCTTTCCTATCCGCTGGATGAATTCGTCATCCAAAACCGGCGGCTGTGGAAGGTCTTTTTTTGTTCCTTCGACCGCACTGCGGGCAGGCTTTGGACGAGACCGCTCTTGTGCCGTTGCCGGTAGAACATTGACATAGTTGAATAGCTCCAGCTCTTTGAATTTTTCTGTCACATTTTTCTGGACGCCCTGGCCAAACGCGAACATCGAAACAAGGGCGCCGATTCCAATCACCACTCCGAAAGTGGTCAGAAATGTACGCAGTCTTCTCCTTGCCAGATTGGAAAAAGACTGCTCGATGTAGTCGGACATTCTCATCGGCGTATCACCTGATCTTTTGCTGTTCGACAACCTGGCCGTCACGCAGGCGGATAATGTCGTGGGCGAATTCTTGCAGCAGCAGCTCTTCGTGAGAGATCATGATGATAGTCACGCCCTGATTTCTGTTGAGGTCTGCCAGCGTCTGCACGATTTCACGTGAGGTTATACTGTCGAGGTTGCCGGTCGGCTCATCGGCAAGCAAGATTTTGGGTTGATTGACCAGAGCACGGGCGATGGCCACCCTCTGCTGCTCGCCGCCGGACAGCTCCGTCGGGCGGTGATCCTTCCGAGGATATAGTCCCACTCTGGTCAACATTTCCGCCGCCCGCTGGTTTCTCTGCCTTTTAGCTACGCCCGCAAAAAGTAGTGGAAAGGCTACGTTTTCCAAAGCAGTGTAGGAGGGAATTAGGTTGAATGACTGGAAAATCATCCCGACCTGATAGCGCCGGTAAAGCGCCAGCTCTTCCTTATTCAATTCGCAGATGTCCCTTGCCTGCACTTTTATCCGGCCAGAGGAGGGCGTATCGAGCCCACCCAGCAGATTCACCAGCGTAGATTTGCCCGACCCTGAAGGTCCCGTTACGCCCAGAAAATTTCCTTCGGCCAGAGTTAGATTGACATCCTTCAGGGCACAAAGCTGAATCTTGCCGGACGAGTAGACTTTGGTCAGGTTTTCTATCTCGACAAAGCTGGTAGAATCCATAAATTGTCGGTTTTCAATTGTCGATTTTCAATTGGCAGTTGAAGCCGCACAGGATCGGTGCCTGGCTCAGCGAGGATGCTTGCTCGCCTTTCGGAATGAGCTCAATTTCCAGGTTGCGGTCGACCTTGACCCCTTGAAACTGGCGTGTCAGTGCTCTTTGCGAACCGCCAGCCTCTTTTACGATGTCGAAGCCTTCGACGACGACCTTGCCCTGTAATGCGATGTCGAAAACGCGTTGCCCTTGCTGCTGGTTTTCTAAGTCTGCAAAGTATAATCTAACCGTGTAATCGGCTGGGCCGTCTCGCTCAGCTAACAGCGGCACCACACAACGCCGAAGCCCACGTGCATACGAGGCAAATACCCACGAGTGCTCAGAGTCGGTTGTCGCTTCAGCTTCACTATTGCGAGAAACGTATCCGCCGCCCTGGAGGAATTCTGTTTGCAGTTGGAGCGAAAAGCCCATCGCCTTGCGGTCTGCCGGCAAATTAGGCCGCGGATATGCAAGCCACAACTGGCCGGTCGAATCACGTCTGTCGCCGGGGGCGCCGAAGTTGATAGCCAGATTTTGAACCGGAGTGTTGTTACCGCCGCTGCTATAGATCGCCCATCGCTGCTGGTCCGGGCGTGGTTCGAGGGCCAGCGAGCAAACTATAGGATAAAGGCAAATACAGCCGGCGCTGGCTTCGGGCGCCAGCGCAAGGCCGTCAGCCGCTATGCCGTTGATCCAGCATCCAAGTCGGTGTCCGGCGAAGTGCTGGATGCCGGCGTCGTCGCGCAGGTCGTAGTAGCTGGTGTATCCGGAGCGCATAAGCAGCATTTGCGGGCACGCAGAGATTGCCCCGCAGTGATGGCCGGGTCGCAGAAACTGCCACGGCGTGTCGGCGCCCGTCAGCGGGTGCGGGCGTGTTTTCTGCCGCCCGGTCGCCAGATCAAACGCCCACGGCTCGGCAATAATTGTGTCCCCAATAACAAGGGGACGGTGGCGATAGTTGGCGTCTCTTGCCCACAGTGTGTCGCCGGTCTTGGCCGACAGGGCCACCAATCGGCGTTGTGAGAAATCGCCGGCAAGGAATTGTTTCCAGTAATGGCCGTTGGCGTTGGCGCCGCACAGAACCACGATGCCGTCGCGGTACATGGCCATCAGCTCGCCTCCGCCTATTCCGATCCTGCTGCAGTCGGTGACATCAATCGGCTTTTCCCAGAGCTTTCCGCCGGTCCGTGCGTCAAGCGCAACGGCAAGTCTCGCATCGAGCTGCTTTTGTTTGTCTTCAGCTTTCTTTGCCTGCTCGCCTTGGAGACCGGCCAGATACGATTTGTCCTGCTTGAGCAATGTGTCACGCTGCTGCGGCGTCAGGGAGCTGTCGACGAAAAATATCCAGCCGTCTCCGACAGCGATGGTGAGGTTGGCGATATTCTTGCCGTCATAATTCCAAAGACACCGACCATTCTGGACGTCAATAGCAAAAACCGAGCGGGAAATGCCTATATCTGTCATTGCACTGCCGTAAAGCACACCATTGACGTATGCCAGGTATCCCCAATTGCGTGTGAGGCCCTCTGTCGTTGAGGGCATTGAATAGTTTGCGCGAGTCTCGCCTGTCGCGGCGTCGAGCCGAAGGCATTTATCGCCAACAGCGATAAAGAAACTGTCCTGCGAGGCGGCTAAATTGCCACATTCTCTGGCTTTGAGCCGCGTCCGCATAGCTCCTGGAATGTCGCGTTTCCACAGCAGCATACCATTATAAGAGTCGTACGCCATAACGATATTTTCGCCCTGAATAAACATTCGCCCATTGACCGCGAGCGGCGAAGTTGCGGCGTCGTGGCGATTGACCATTGGTGCAGAGCCTGGCTCACCAAACCATAGCAAACCTAACGGTCCGGCCAGAGCCAGGTCGTCGCTACAGGCGGTATTGCCCGGCTCAGCGTATTGATGCGTCCATTTGCCCGCACCGGGCAAAGCTCCGCGCTGCAACGTGGCCCACAGTCCGTTTACCTGGCTGATTCTGCAGGAACCCAATTCCAAGCCTGCAAGCCGAGAAAGCAGCTCTTTTGAAGACACAGGGGCAGCCCCGCTGGGTGCTTTCGCCGGCACGCCCAGACAAATGACACCGCCGCAAGGCTTGATGTGCCGGGCAAGTTTGGCAGGATCGCCCGGAATTTGGCCGGTCAGAATAAAGCTGTCCGAAACTATCAAGTTGGCGAAGTAATTTGAATATGGCAGCGCCGAGAGGTCGCCCTGATCTATGGTCACTCTGTCACCGTATAAACCTGCTGCATCGAGAGCCACGCGTGCCGCATGGACTTTCTGTGGATCCGGTTCGACACCAATAATGGTCAGGTTTGTCCGCCGAGCCAGTTCGTATGCCAATCGCCCACGTTCAGCGCCCACAACCAGGCAATAACCCTTCGTGACGCCGGACTCCATCAAAATGGCTTCGGCTGCCGCTTGGTACACCTCGGTCAGCTCGTCTCGAGGATAAGGATTGCCGGCCGGCGGATTGGTTTGCATAACCACTTGGTCTTTGCTGCTCGAGTTGTTTTCCGGCGCGAAGCAGTAAATCTTGCCCGCATCGGTGCTGACGTAGAGACGCCCGTTAGCTGCCGCCAGGCCGCATGCCTTGCCGTTGACTTTGGCGGTCCAGAGGAGTTCACCGCTGTCGCGGGCCAGCGCGTCGACCCTATCCTGTCCGCCGGCAATGACCAGGTTGGCGGTAACGATAAGCTCCGCGTCGGACTGGCTCGGCACCTGCCAGCCGACCGCGGGCGTGACATTGTCGCGGCGGTAGTCGCTAAGCTCTTTTTCTACCGTTCTTAGCTGGTCCTGCAGTTGGTTGCGTTTGTCGCCTATGGCACTTGCCAGTTGGGTTCGCAGCGTCTTGATCCTGAACTCCAGCGAGTTGCGGCGTTTGCTGGCTTCGGCGTATTTCAATCTATCCATTGCGAGGATTTCGCTTCCTGTTGCCAGGTAGGCCATATTACCCTCTACAGTCAGGCGTCTGCCTGGGAACCAGGCGAATCCGGTTCTGCCTGTTTTCTGGTCAAGTGCCAGCAAGTGATACTCACCGCCTGCGTAAATCTGGTCGTCTGCCAGCAGGGCATACGTACCGCCGATGGCGCCGCCGGCCTGTTCGTCTCTCCAGCCGTACTTGCGATGGAATGCCATTTGCCCATTTGTCTTGCTGAAAGCCGCTGGCAAAGACCTGCCCGACGGCGCAAAAAGCTGCGGCCCCGCAGCCAGCAAATATCCCTGCGGCGAGAGGTCATTCTGATAGGCATCTTGCTCGCTGATGGTATCGTTTTTCCAGATGAGTGCTCTGTCTTCGGCACGAACCGAATAGAGATAGACGTTTTCGTGTGGGAAGATTCCGGCGGCAAAGTATGCTGCCTCTTCGTCGATGAGCACGCCGGTTCGGATAGGCCATCGTGAAATCATTTTTCCGTTGCCCAGAAGCTTCTCATCAGTGGGACCGCCGCGTATTTTCCAGATCAGCTCTCCGTTGTCGGCGTTTAGGCAATAAACAAAACCGTCATCCGAACCGAGGAAGACCTTGTCCTGCCAGACTGTCGGTGCCAGGCGGACTGGTCCGCCGGTGAAGAAGGACCATCGCTGCTCGCCGGTGGCGGCATCGAGGGCATAGACCTTGTGGTCGGCAGACGAACCAAAATAGACCAAGTCGCCCACGGCGACCACCTGGAAGGCATCATCGAAGTCTACCCGGTTGCGCAATACGAAACCCTCTCGTGGGCGGCTTGCCGGCGGCGACCAGGCCGGTCGCGGCGGATGAATAGGTACATAAACCCAATCCTGAACGAGCGGCGTTGCCAGCGATTCAGATGTGCAGCCGCTGCGCGCATTATCGTGCCTGTACGCGGGCCAGTCCTCCGCCTCCGCCAGCGGCGCGCTGAAAACGGCCAGGGCGAAGAATAGCGTAGCTACAAGGCGAGAATACTTTGAGTTTTCCACTGAGGACACTCCTTAATCATATTCATCTGTGACGTATCTATGCCGAGGGAGTATAGCTGATTCAGATTGAATTGCAAGAAGATTAGCCAAACCGGCGGTGAAACCGCGATTAGCCCCCGCACCTGTGGTGGGGGCTGCCTCGGCCACGGGCCCGTCCTGAGCTCTGTCGAAGGATGCCGAGGCTAAAGAGTCGGAGGCGGCTCTTTTGGTGATTTTTTTGATTTTTTGCCGATGCTTGCTTAGACTGACTCTGAATTACTTGGGGAATCCACTGTGGTTTTTTTACCGCTGAGGCCGCATGTGAAGACAGAAGACAGAGGACAGAAGACAGCAATCCGTCGTCCGTCCTGCGCCATCCGTCCTCCGTTCTGCGCTCTCAGCGGTTACGATCCACGGGCTGAACAGTATGAATTCTAAAGAGCGGGTATGGGCTGCGATGAATCACCAGGAGCCGGACCGCGTTCCGGTAATGTGTCAACTGGCTCTCGGACACTACTTTCTAAATTGCCAGTATCGCCCGTCACAGATATGGTTTGACAGCGAAATTTTTGCCCATGCTCTGGTTGACCTGCAGAAAAGATACGAATTCGACGGTATTCTGGTGAACGTACCCGGCAGGCCGCCGGACTGGCAAAGCAGACTGGCATCTTACAAAAGAATCGGCGGTACCGAGTACCTTTACTGGAAATCTGGGCTGGAAACTATTGTGCCGCCAGATGATAATCCCCAGACCCTTCACTTCGTTCAGGGCAAGCTTGCCCTGAGCCCTGCGAAGGGAGCACCTCTTGAGCGGGCAGATTACCGAACTATTGACATCAAGGACCCGGCCACATATAGACTGCCGGGTTACGTATGGAATACCTGGCACGCGCCTGAACTATGGGGTATCGATCCGGAAGCTGACCTCAGTGACTCCAAGTCCTATCCTGAATGGTTCACAATCGTGCTTAAGAAGGTACAGCAGTTGGCGCCGGATGTCTCGGTGCACGCCGAAGTATTTGCGCCCTTTACGCATCTTATGGAGCTGTTTGGCTATGAGCAGGCCCTTCTGGCTTTGATCGACGCACCTGGCAAATGTCACGAGGTGCTCGCTATTCTAACGCGCATCGTCCTTGCGCAGGTCGAACTATATGGAAGGTGCGGCCCCGATGCTATTCTGGTCAGTTCAGCTTTTGCCGGGGCGGGCTTCATAAGTCGACAGATGTATAAAGAATTTGTGGCTCCCTACGAAGACCAGGTTTTCCGAGCGATACATAGCCACGGCTCAAAGGCGTATGTCCACACCTGCGGTGCGATTGGCGACAGGTTGGACCTGATGAGCGAAACGTGCGTGGACGGGATCGACACGTTGGACCCTCCGCCGTTGGGCACGGTAGATTTGGCGGAGGCGAAATCCAGGTACGGCAGGCGATTCTTTTTCAAAGGGAATCTTGATGCCGTAAATGAGATGCTCAACGCCGACGAGCGGGCTTTTGAACAGGCGGTGAGGGACAGAATCAGGATCGGCAAGCCGGGCAGCGGGTATATACTCTCGTCGGCTTGCAGCGTCGCCCCTTATGTCAAGCCCGAAAGGCTCAAAAGGCTGGTAGAGCTGTCACGGGAAGGCACGCAAGCTACCAGCGACTAATCAGCTAACCCCAGGTGTTCATCGAAAAATCGCTCGACCATTTTTTCTACGGCGGGGTCTTTAAAGCCGCCGTGACCGCCGCCTTCGACTATGTGGAACTTTACCTTGACGCCCGCTTTTTTCAATGCCTCAAAGAAAATCTGGCTCTGATTGTGCGGGACCAGCGGGTCTTTGTCCCCGTGCACAATCAAAAACGGCGGGTCATCTTTGCTGACATAACTGATCGGATTTGCCCGCTTGCACGCATCGGGATTCTCCAGAATAGGGCCGCCGATGAGTTTTGACTCAGGCGAGTCGGCTGCGGTGTGATTCATCTTGCTTGGAAAGTCAGCTATTTTTAGGAAGTCGGTTGGGCCGAAGTAGTCGCAGACGGCCTGCACCCGGCTGGAGACATCCAGGTTTTGGCCTTTATCGAATTCTTTGATGCCTCCGGTTGTGCCGAGTAGAGCTACTAAGTGCCCGCCGGCTGATGCTCCCCAAACCCCAAAACGGTTGGGATCCAGGTTGTATTGCTTGGCGTTTGCCCGCAGCCAGCGGACGGCAGCCTTACAATCTTCAATCTGGGCGGGGAAAATAGCGTGCTGACTGAGACGGTAGTTTATGCTGGCGACGGCATAACCTTTTTGTACGAACCGAACAGCGGGGCAGCTTTTTTTGTCGCCGCCCTGCCAGGCCCCGCCATGCACCCAGACAATAACCGGCATAGGTTTCGTTGCATCGCCTTGTTGGCCGGCCTGTTCCGGCAAATACAAATCGAGCTTGTGCCGTTCGTGCCCGCCAGGAACATACTCTAAATCGCGCAGAATGCGGGGTGGGCCTCCACTTGCTGAAAAGCCGACGGTTGCAACAAAAAGAATCGACCATACTACCAGCCAAAACTGCGCTCTAAGATTTTTAGTGCCCATTTTGAAGCTCCCGTAAAGAATGAGCCACAGAGAGCACAGAGAACTCAGAGGAAGTATTCTATTTTTTTAACTCTGTGACCTCTGTGATCTCTGTGGCAAATTTAGTCAGGTGCCAAAACTTGTTCCGATGGCCAGCGCGGCTTTTATTAACTCATGATTTCTTGGAACATTTCTTATTTTGCCGGCTACGCGCGATAGGCTGATACTGGAAAGTCTGCCACCTTTTAGAACGACCATGCGGTTCCTTATGCCCCTCGCCAACAATTCAACCGCCATATATCCGAAATTAGTAGCTAGCGTCCTATCGTACGGAGTTGGAGTTCCACCGCGTTGAATGTGGCCAAGTATCACGGCACGACAATCCAGACCTGTTTGCCTGTAGATGTCTTCGGCGAGCTTATTGCCGATTCCGCCAAGGCGCAAGGGGTCGGGACTGGTTGCGATCCTTTTTTGAACGACCATCTGGCCACCTTTTTCCCGAGCTCCTTCAGAGACTACGACAATACTGAATCGCTTGCCGCGCCGGGACCGGCCCAAAACGTATTCGCAGACTTTGCCCAGCTTGTAGGGAATTTCGGGAATCAGTATTACATCGGCGCCGCCGGCCACGCCGGAATAAAGCGCGATCCAGCCGGCATATCTGCCCATCACCTCGACAATCATCACTCTATGATGCGAACTGGCGCTGGTATGGACCTTGTCGATCGCATCAGTTGCAGTTGTTACCGCCGTATTGAAGCCGAAGGTGACATCTGTGCCGTAGAGGTCGTTGTCGATTGTTTTTGGCACGCCCACAATCGGCAGGCCCTTTTTTGCCAGGCGTGCCGCGGAAGCCATCGTGCCGTCGCCGCCGATACAAACCAGTCCATCAATGTTTCGCTGCTGGAGCGCCTTTAGACAATTACCTGAAACGTCTTTGAACTGCGGCTTGGCACTAATAGGGCAGGGGACTGGGAACTTGAAGGGGTCGGCAGTGTTACTTGTCCCCAGAATAGTGCCGCCGACGGTCAGGATATTGCTGACGTCATTATAACTTAGGCGATTTATCCGGTTTTCAATCAGCCCAAGATATCCATCTTGAATCCCCCACACGTCAAGGGCGTATTTGCTTATAGCTGTCTTGGTCACGGCCCGAATCACGGCATTTAGCCCGGGACAATCTCCTCCGCCCGTCATCACAGCTATCGACCGAAATCGCATTTTTGACATTATTGTACCCCTTGTCAGCATATATTAAGTAGCAGTATACCGTGAAAAGACCTGCGAGGCGACTGGATGCCAGAGAATTCTCTTGGCAATTGCCACCTGATGTACGTACCATCTTGGCACCATATTTAACCCGCCATCGGCCTGAGCGGGTTAACCGCGGACAATGCTGAGACCGCAGAGCAAAACGGGCAGATCGACAATTGACAATGGGAGGTTTAACAATGATGTGGAAAAGGTTCACCAGGATATGGCTCTTTTTCGCCTTGCTGACACTTCTGACATTTCTATTTGATGGTGACAAGAGCATCGGTAGTCCCGCTCCGGGTACTGGTAAAAGACCATATAATGGCCCTTATTTCGGCCCATATCTGAACAGGGTGGCGTTTCCAATCGGAGGGATGGGCGCGGGCATGGTTTGCCTGGAGGGGACCGGGGCAGTTTCTCATGTCTCGGTCCGGAATAAGCCCGAAGTGTTCGATGAGCCGCATATTTACGCCGCCCTGTGTGTCAAGGGAAAGCCAAACCTCGCCAAGGTGCTTGAGGGACCGGTGCCCGCACGGAAGATTTTCGGCTCGCCCGGCACTGGCAACGGCGCCGCAGGGACGAGTTTTGGTCTGCCCCGGTTCAGAGAAGCATCGTTCCTGGCGAGATTTCCCTTTGCCACCGTTACACTTAAAGACCCCAAAATCCCTTTGGAAGTGCAGGTGACTGCCTGGAGTCCGTTCATTCCGGGCCGCGCCGATGAGTCGAGCTTGCCGGTGGGTGCTCTGGAGTATCGTTTCAAGAATGGCACAAGTGAATCCATCGACGCCGTTTTCTCATTCAATAGCAAGAACTTTATCGCTACCAGGAATGATGGGCAGGGCATATTGCCGATTGAGAATGGCTTTGTGCTCTGGCAGGCTGCGTCGGATGGCAAGCCGGCGGACCAGGGGGCGTTTGCGGCCTTTGTCGATGATGACAATGCCGTTGTGGATCACTGCTGGTTCAAGGGAGGATGGTGGGACTCGGTCACTCTGACATGGAAAAACATCCAGGAAGCTACTTTGCGGCTGAATCCTCCCGTACAGGGGTCAAGCCCAGGGGCTTCGCTTTTTGTGCCTTTCACGCTTAAGGGCGGGCAGGAAAAAACCATTCGGCTTATGATCGCGTGGTACGTGCCTGAAACTGACCTTCGCTACGGCAGAGACCCCAAAGATGCTCAGAAATCCGAAAGTGGCGGTGAGGTTCCACGCACCTACCGGCCATGGTATGCAGGCCGGTTCAAGGATGTCTACCAAGTGGCAAAATACTGGCGGGCAAACTATGATGACCTGCGGCAAAAAAGTGCCTTGTTCAGGGACACTTTTTACGACACGACCCTGCCGGATGAAGTCATCGAGGCAGTCGCCGCGAACCTTACGATTCTCAAGTCGCCTACGGTGCTGCGACAGACGGACGGGCGACTGTGGTGCTTCGAGGGCTGTTCTGATGAAGGAGGTTGCTGTCACGGCTCGTGTACGCACGTCTGGAATTATGCCCAGGCAATCCCGCATCTTTTCCCGGAGCTGGAACGGAGTCTTCGCCAGACTGAGTTTAGTGAAAGTATGGATGAGCGAGGGCATCAGACCTTCCGCTCGTCACTGCCTATTCGCACTGTCGAGCATGGTTTCCATGCGGCTGCCGACGGTCAGCTTGGCGGCATAATGAAGGTCTACCGCGACTGGCGTATCTGCGGCGATACCGATTGGCTCAAAGATATATGGCCCAAAGTCAAACTCAGCCTTAACTACTGTATCCAAACGTGGGAGCCGCGGGGAAAGGGCGTCCTCGAAGAGCCGCATCACAACACCTACGATATCGAATACTGGGGTCCCGACGGCCATTGCAGCAGCTTCTATCTGGGAGCACTGGCAGCGGCCATAGAAATGGGCACTGTACTGGGAGATGACGTCTCACAATACCGCCAACTTCTGGCCAAAGGCAAAAGATTCCTCGAAACAGAGCTTTATAACGGCGAATACTTCTATCAGAAGGTGCAGACCGAGGGCGCCAGCGCCAAGTTCAAACCGCTGGATGTTTCAGCGAACGGACCCGGCTATAAAGATGTGATCGAATCTCTGAACACCCAAGGGCCTAAGTACCAGTACGGCACCGGGTGTCTTTCCGACGGCGTCCTCGGATTCTGGATCGCGCGTGTATGTGGGCTGGGCCAAATAGCAGACGAGGCAAAAGTAACAAGCCATCTCAAGTCGGTGTACAAATACAATCTGCGACGCGACCTGACCGACTACGCCAATCCGCAGCGTCCGGCTTATGCCGTCGGCAAGGAGGGCGGACTGCTCTTGTGCACCTGGCCGCGCGGCGGCGAGCCGGGTCTTCCGTTTGTCTACAGCAACGAAGTCTGGACCGGCATCGAATATCAGGTTGCCTCTCACCTTATGCTTGAGGGCATGGTTTCAGAAGGACTCGATATCGTTCGTATTTGTCGGGACCGCTATGATGGCACGATACGCAATCCTTTCAACGAATACGAGTGTGGCCACTGGTACGCCCGCGCCATGTCAAGCTACGGCCTCATACAGGGTCTTACCGGCGTCCGTTATGATGCGGTGGAAAAGACGCTGTACATAGACTCGAAGATTGGCAGCGATTTCAGGTCATTTCTGTCCACTGCGACGGGCTTCGGCACAGTGGGGCTCAAGGCTGGCAAACCTTTTCTCGATGTGAAGATGGGCAGAATCGATGTTAAGCACGTCAATCTCTCTGGCAAAGAAGTATCGCTCTAAGCGTCTCGCGCGGGAGGTTACAATGAGCAGAAGAATTCTTGAGTGCTGCGTGTTGGCCATTCTATCGGCTTGTTTTCTATCGTGCACCCCCGCTCCTGTCTTCCGCCAGGAAGACGCGGGGGCAGCGGGCAAACAAGAACAGTGGCTGGCAAAGGGTCATCGTTACGATGAGAATGGCTGGATATTCCTTCACATCGAGGGCGAGCCTTTTGAGAGAGGATTTCAGCGAGGTTATTTGACCGCGAGCGAGATAGAAGAGTTTCTCAGGACGTTAGCTTATACGCAGGAATTTGAAACTGCCCGGGAACTTGATTTCTTTGTAAAAGCCGCTTCGAGACTCTTGGCGAATAAAGTCCCTGCCGAATATGTCGAGGAGATGAAGGGCATCGTGGCGGGAATGGAAAGGGCAGGCAAGAAAGTAACCTTCGAGCAAGTGCTTTTTATGAACGGGTTCATTGACGTTCTCTGGTACTGGTGGCCACAGGAGAAAAAAGCTAAAAGAGATGACCATCCTGGTTGCAGCGCTTTTATTGCCGCCGGTGATGCGACTGCCGACGGCAAGATAGTTATGGCTCATAATTCGTGGATCGGCTACGCCCCCGGCAGATTCGCCAACATCATAGTGGATATCGTCCCGCATAAAGGGCATCGCATCCTGATGCAGTCTTGGGGGCCTTGTATCTATAGCGCTACAGATTTCTTTATTACCGGTGCGGGGATAATCGGCACAGAAACAACCATTGGTGGCTTTGAAGGTTTCGATCCCAAGGGCGTTCCCGTGTTCGTAAGAGCCAGAAAAGCGATGCAATATGCCGACAACATTGACGAATGGGCAAAAATAATGATTGAGAATAACAGCGGCGCTTACGCCAATTCCTGGCTGTTGGGCGATATCAAAACCGGCCAGATCGCCCGTCTTGAGCTTGGTTTGAAACATCACAGTCTTGAGAAGAAGGAGAACGGATATTTCGCCGGCTCGAACGTTACCGAAAACACGAAGGTCTTGAGACTGGAGACCAAGGCAACCTGGGATGATGTCAGGGATGGTTACGTGGCCCGCCGAGTCCGCTGGAGGCAGTTGATGAAAGAACATTACGGAAAGATTGATACAGAACTTGCCAAGCGGCTGCTCGCCGACCATTACGACGTCTATCTGCAAAAGGAGCAGCCAACCGGCAGAACAATTTGTGGGCATAGAGAATTGGATGACGGAAGTGTTCCCGGAACACGATTGGCTTACTCGCCGGCAGGAGCTGTTGATGGAAAGGTCGTAGACTCAGATATGGCAAAGAGCTGGCGTATGTGGGCAAAATGGGGCAGCTCCTGCGATATTGGTTTCGATGCTGCGGATTTCTTGAAGAAACATCCCCAATATGAATGGCTGGAAGGTTATCTGAGGGACTTTCCGGCAGAGCCGTGGACGGTTTTTCCTTCCGATTAGCCCCCGCACCTGTGGCGGGGGTGCCCTGCCCACAGGTGGCAGGGCTAAACAGAATGCACGAGATTGAAAATATAGGGGCCAAGAATAAGTAACGCGATCGCGACCGACCCTATGGCTGAAATAAGTACCGCACCAGCCGCTACGTCTTTGGCTCTTGCCACCAGAGGATGAAATTCGGGCGACGCTACGTTAGCTAAAAATTCCAGCGCCGTGTTCAATGCCTCTGCAGTCCAAACCCCCATAATAGCGATCACCAGCCAGCACCACTCATGGGGCGAAAGACCAAAGAAAGCACCAGCCAGCAGGACGATAATAGTGGCTGTGGCGTGGACCCAGGCATTATGCTGCGATTTGAGCATCAAAATGATGCCGTGCACCGCATGCCTGAAGCTTCGTATTCGGCCTGTAAGTGAAAACCGCTCATTTTCTGGATTGAGGCACATAGAGTTGCCTTTGGTGGAATTTCGAATTTCCTCGATTGTGCTTTCTCGGGGTGTTTTTTTCATCTGGCTCATCAATTATATATCGGAAGAATCTGGGCCCAAGATTATCACGCGTCAACAAGAGATAGAGGATCTTTATGGCAGCGACATCAGGAGTGACTTCATTGCAGAGGTCATGGCTGATTGATAGTTGGCCGTATCGCGTACGTGGAAGATGAAGCGTTTTTTTGAATTTTCATCGGGCGTCCATTGTGTTATGCCGCCGTCGTTACATCTAATCTCTATCGGGTCAAAAGTGAAGATTGGCGACTCTGCCACTTGGCCGAGCAGTGCCATGTTGCCGTCCCGCAACACCGCATAGCCCGCCGCGTGGAGAAAACCCGCCGTGCACCACATGTTTCTATCCTGGCTGGCGAATCGTCTCAGCAGGGCTTCGTCCTTTTTGCCTTTAAGGTAGAGCAGCCAATTGTGGTCGGTATATCTGCCGAACATATATGCAAAGTAGCTCTGCGCCATGTCCGACAGATCAGGAAGTATCTGCTCCTGGCGAAACTTATAATGCGTGCCGTATTCCCCGATCAATCGGGGCTGCTGCCCGGATTCTATCTGCTCGAAGCACGGCATCCAATAGACCGGACACGGCAAGTCAAATATCGCGGCGTATGCGTACTTATCAAGCGTCACATTATACTCAAGTTTTGAGGCCAGGCTTTTGTCGGGCGTGCCGGTTCCGGCGTTCAAATAAATTGCGGCACACTTTCCGGCAAAGAGGTCCGGGCGTTTTTTGCCTGCGATAGCGATATCTCTGCTCGAACCTAAGATATTAATAACTACAGGCTGTGGGGACTTCGCCAGCACATCCAGAACCATCCGCACGCCGTGATGGTCGGCTGGTGACGCGTAGGGTTGCACATCATCCCGTGATTTCATTGGTAGGGCAGTTCCCGCTGCCACGGGCACAAACCTGCCCGTAATTAGGTTCATCTGGGCGACAGCCGCTATATCCGGATTATGGTCTTTTCCACCCCCTGGCGGATGATCAATCAAGACGCCCTTTAGGTCAATATCCCCGCGGTAGGCCAAGGCATAGACACAGGCCAAATCCCAATGGTCGTCAGGATCGATATGCGGACGATAAAGGTCGGTTGCATGCAGTACAGGTATCGATGAGTTCTTTCCTGGTGATCTGTCTGCGCGTGCAAATTGCGGGGCAACGATTGCAGCCGTTAATCCGGTAGCTGCCATGCTGAAGATTTCTCGCCGAGTTATATCTCTCATTTTGGTGCCCTTTGTGATTTTTTTGGGTATTATGGTAGTCTGTCGGTGGTGACTATAAAAGGAGAAAAATTGTGAATCAAGCCATCCTCAAGAGAGGCACAGAGGCACAAAAGCAGAGAGCTGCTTTGTGCCTTTGCTACTTTGTCCCTTTGTGCCTCGCCAGCTTTTTTACTGCACCGAGGTACGCTGTGGCTGGAAGCTCCGACGTCGGCAAGGTTCAGCAGGGCCAAGGTTCGGTCGAGAACGCATCGTTAAGGTTTGTTTCGATTGAGCCAACGGTGCTGTTCACGGGGCAGCAAGATTCGCTCTTGCAGGTAGTGAATATAAAGATTGAGAACACTGCCGAGCCGGTCGAGGCCGAACTTCAGGTAGTGTGTGGCTTGCCCCACCATCAACTTGCTGCTCTTGGAACCATACGAAAAGGCCAGGCTACTTTTCAGATTTCTGTTCCTGACAGCAGAGAGCCTGCATCCATTGAGTTCCTGCTCACAGCAGGCGGAAAAACACAAGATCATCGTAAAATCCCCTGGCAGCCTCAACGGCACTGGAGGGTGTACATTGTTCCTGTTACGCACCACGACCTCGGCTACACGGATACAATCGAAAACGTCATCGCTAAGTACGACGATTTTTACGATGACGTTTTGCGTTTTTGCGAAGATACCGAGGATTACCCGGAGGAATCCAAGTACCGGTACACGGTTGAGGGTGCCTGGTCGATACAGCATTTTATCGAAAACCGCACGCCCGCAGACGTTGAGAAACTTGCCAAATATATCAAGCAGGGCCGAATTGAGATCGGCGCACTTTTCGGCAACGAGATCAGCAATCTGTGCAGCCACGAGGAGCTTATCCGGCTGATGTACCCATCGTTTCGTTTGAACCGTGAATACAGGGCGGAGATTCTCACCGCCTCAATCACCGATATTCCAGGATTGAGCTGGGGCCTGCCCACAGTGCTGGCTGGTGCGGGAGTGAAATACTTTTTCGCAGGGCTGCCCACATATTTTGAGTGGGGCAGAAAAGATATCCACACTTTCTGGGATGAGTCAGCCATATTGCGTCACGGCAGGCCGGATGCGTTTTACTGGCAGGGGCCGGACGGCGAAAAGGTGCTGGTGTATTATCAGGGCAGCTATGGTTTTTTCAATCGCGTGGTTGGCCCTGATTCCTATCAGGAGGTGATGGATAGTCTGCCTGGCATGCTTGAGGAATTGGAGAAAAAAGGCTCACCATTCCACGTGGTTCGCTACATACACAACGGCGTTGATAATTATCCGCCCGATGTGAAGATAAGTCACATCATCAGAGAATGGAACAGTAAGTGGGCGTATCCGCAACTTGTCGTGGCAACGAACTCGATGTTTTTCAGGGAGCTGGAGAAGGAGTGTGGGGATATTCGCACGTTCAGAGGTGAGCTGCCGGACACGGATTATGTTGTCGGAACAATCTCTACCGCTAAGCAAACGGGCATAAATCGTATTACCCATGATCAGCTGCACTACGCGGAAAAGTTCGCCGCTATTGCCTCACTGGTCAGCGATTACACGTATCCCGCGGAAGAAATCCGCCAGGCATACGATAATATGCTGCTTTACGATGAGCACACCTGGGGCAAAGATTATCCAACGGGCAAAGTCCAGGATTGGGCCTGGCACGAGAAGAGTCACTACGCATATAAGGCGGCCGGGCTGGCAGAATCTATTCTGTCGGGCAGCCTGGAGAGTATTGCCCGAAAAGTCGAGCTCAAAGAGCAGGGCCGCCACATCGTTGTCTTTAATCCGCTTTCTATTGAAAGAACAGATGTCCTGAGGGTGACCCGTTTTGATGCCAGAGGGGCGTTTGATCTAATCGATGAGCAAACGGGCGAGGCTGTGCCGTACCAGATTGTTGAGCTGGATAGTCCGCTTGCTCCCGTACCGTATGCCGCGCAGCGTTATGCCCGCGGTCAATTCGAGAAGCATGAGCTTTTTGACCTGGTTTTTGTGGCCGAGCATGTTCCACCGCTCGGCTACAAAACGTATCGACTTTCTCCCACCCAAAAGGCTTCTGCTGCCTCCAGCAATGGAAGTGTAGGGGAAAATGTCCTGGAGAACCGCTTCTTCAAAGTCACGCTCGATCTGGCAACAGGGGGCGTCGCGAGCATCTACGATAAGGAACTATTGCATGAGATTGTCGATCAAGATAGTGCGGATAAACTGAATCAATTCGTGGCAAGATGGGTGCAGACCGGCAAGCGGGAAGGGCCTGGCAGCGCGAAGATTAGCAAGGGTCAGAGCGGCCCGGTTTATGGAAGTCTTGTGGTGCACGGTGCTGGGCCCGGCTGCCCGCAATTGATTCAAGAAATTACTCTTTATGACCGGATAAAGCGAATTGATTTTGCCAACCGAGTTCTGAAGGATTCTACGCCGCTACTGGAGACTTATTTTGCCTTTCCCTTCAAGATTGAAAATCCGCAGTTTCGATTCGAGGGCTCCAACTCCGTGATTGAGCCGTTGCGCGACCAATTTCCAGGCTCAAACTCCAACTATTATGCGGTGCAGCACTGGGCGGACGTTTCCGATGGTCAGATGGGCGTGACACTTTCCGCTATCGAGTCACATCTTTTGGAGTTCGGCGGCCTGTGGCCGTGCTATGTCTCGCAGGCGCATCACGGAGTGACACCGCCTGATTTCGGGCGTGATTTTGTTAAGCCGGAGGAACTCACCAAGGGTCACGTGTACGCCTTTGTTATCAATAGCAATTTCCGCACGAATTTCCAGCCGGTTCAGCAAGACGATATGTTGTTTCGCTACTGCTTAACAACCCACGAGGGCAAGTGGAAAGAAGGGCATTGCCGGGATTTCGGCTGGTCGGCGGCTAATCCGCTGATTGGCGTCGTTGTAGACAGTAGTCCCGCCAAAAGCAGACTCGGAAAAACTACGAGTTTCTGCCAGGTGGATGTGCCAAACGTATTCTTGTTAACGTTTAAGCGAGCTGAGGACGGCAACGGTTTGATTATCCGTCTTATCGAGACCGAAGGCCAAGAGGTCGCAGCGAAAGTTGCGATACCACATCTGACTATCAAGAAGGCCTGGCGAACGAATCTGGTTGAGGAGAATGAGGCCGAGCTGAGTTATACGGAGCATAGCGTTACCGTACCTATCAAGGCTTCTGGCATAAGTACGATTCGCATTGAGGGACCGGCAAAATTATAAATTGACAATTGGCAATTGAAAATTCCTTCCGTCCTCCGGCCTATCCGCCGAGGCGGGCGAGCAAAGCAATGCCGCAGATCGCTGCAGCGGCAATTCCTGTGAGTGCAAGTGCTGCATCCAGAAGGTGATCTCGATATGACTTGATTAGCTTCATGGTAGTTGCGCCCAGAAAAATAGCAAAGAATGCGGAGAGAAAAACCAACGTAAATTTGCTTGCAAAGCCCAGGCGGGCGGATGTGAGCACGATGGCGGCAAGCCCAAGCACGAATGACCCGATGGCCGTTGGCCGGGTTTTGTTCTTGCCCTCCACATGGCCTGCACGGCCCGGCTCGTCGGTGCTATCCCGATTCTCTCGCAATATCTTTTCAACCTCTGCTTTTCCACTGCCAAATGCCTCCTTCACACTTTCCACAGTCGAAACCGCAAACTCCCGAACTTTGGGAGGTAGGTCAACCTTGGTCTGCTTTTGACCGAACGATCTTTTTATTTTGTCCTTGTTCATCAACACTAGCGCCCATATCCCCATCGGGATGCCGAGCAAGGCGATAGGGAAAAACGGGATAAGTGCCGCAATGCTACCCACCAGGGCCCGGCGATGGAGCTGCCGGTTCGCCAGATTCGGACGGCGCGTTCATGGCAATAGTCTCCACCGCCGTCTTGACCGGGCTCGCCTGCGATCCCCGGCGCAAGAATCCACGCCACAGAACCAACCCGCCCGCGAGCAGCCCCAGCACGAAACCCGCGGCGAGTCCGAGCAGGATGTCGGGCGGGGTGAAACGAAGAGTCATCTCGAGCATGTCTGCCGGAGGGTCGTGCTGCTCGATGCGGAAGGCGCGGAACTCTTCGGCGATGGTGTTGGCTATGTCCATCGCTTCTTCCGGCTCTTCCGGCCGCTTGCCAAAGACGCCGACTTGGATAAGCGTACCGCCCTCGGACCGCACGTCGAGTCGCCGTCTCAACAAGACCATCGCTTGCGCCTTGGTGAGTTTCAGCCCTACGTTGCGTTTTCCCCAGCGCTCGTCCAGTTTTCCCGAGCGCTCGTCCAATTCGAGCCGATCAATGACCCGGCCAAGGATGACGTCGGATCGGATGAGCTCAATCATGGTTGCGGTAAACTTGAAGTGCTCTGCCATCGGGCGTCCGCGCGAATCGTGCGGGCAATTGATGACAGCCACCACTTTCCAACTTTCTGACCGAATCCACGTGATGAGCGTTACGGTCCCTGCGACGAACAACCAGACCAGAACGCCCACAATCAACGCGGCCCGCAGGCGGCCGCGGGTAGCCGCCGGACGCGCCGGAGATGGAGGCGTTCCCGTGCCTTGGAAAGAGGAGCTTGAAATGGATTCCACCATCGTCTTGACTTCGCTGACCTGCTGATAGCGTCGTTCCGGTTCCTTTTCCAGTGCCCGCAACACCACCTCATCCAGCCGCACATCCACCTGCACCTTGCGCGAGGGTGGTTCGATGGGCTTACCGGGCAATTCACCCGTCAGCATCTGGTAAAAGACCACACCCAGCGAATAGATATCCGCCCGGTGATCCACTTCGGTCGGATGTTGCCGCTGCTCCGGCGCCATATACTGCGGAGTGCCCATCACCTTCCCTGCCTCCGTTAGCACGGCCGAACCGGCGACCCCGACTCCCGCAGCAGACGGTTCTCCCTCGGTTCCCACCAGCTTGGCCAACCCAAAGTCCGCTACCTTCACCCGACCCTGGCGATCCAACAGGATGTTCGCCGGCTTGATGTCCCGATGGACGATCCCCTGATCATGAGCGTATTGCAGGGCATCGCAAATCTGCGGCACGATGGCCAGCGCCTCGCGGGGTGAAATCCGCTGGACCTCGAGCAAGTGCCGCAGACTCACCCCGTCCACGAACTCCATCAGGAAGAAGTAAAGCCCGTCGGCTTTGCCGAACTCGTAGAGGGTCACAATGCCGGGATGATTGAGTTTGGCCAGCGCCTTCGCTTCGTGGGTGAACCGCTCGGCAAACGCCGGACCTTTGCCGATTCCCGGCGGCAGGATTTTAAGGGCAACCACGCGGTCAAGCTGCCTCTGGCGTGCTTTGTACACCGCGCCCATACCGCCCTGGCCCAGAATTTCCAGGATGTCAAGCTGTGGGAAGTGCTTGGCCAGTTCTGCCGGCTCGGGCGCCACAAAGCCGGCGGGCGGTGTGTCACCTGTCTGAACATTGCTGGCGGCGCCGGCGGCAGTGCCGTCGGGGCCTGTTGGTAAGCCGAGCTTCATAAGGCATTGTGGACAGAGCCCCTGTGGGGCGTCAGCCGGTAACTGGCCACCGCATTGTGGGCATAGTTTTTCTTCAGCCATCGTATCGTCTCCTTCTCTGCTCTCCGCAGAAGCAGGAGTATTGCCTGTTTCCACCTATTACTAAAGCAAACCGGCAGAAAAGTTACATCGCTGGCGAACGTTTTTTCACCGACAATGGGCCAGAGCGGTCAGCAAATCCCGGATTTCCTGCTGAATTTGGTCTTCTGATGAGACAGTCTGAGCAATTTCTTCCCGTAGAAGCTGCCGGTATCGCTTCCGCAGGCGGTGCACGGCTACTTTTACGGCGCCTTCGGTCATGTCAAGTCTATCCGCCATCTGGCTGTAAGAGACAGAAGCGATGTCACCGGTCAAGTAAGCCTTCAAATGCTCAAAAAGTTTTTGTTTGCCGGTGCTACACATTTCATCTTGGAGTCGAGCCATCACCTGCTGCAACACCGTCAATGCCCAGGACCGCTCGAAGAGCTTCTCTGGCGAAAGCCGATCAATTGGTTCAAGGGCATATTTGTCCTCGGCATCGTCAAAGTCCAGAGACAGGGCTCTTCGGCCCGCGCCGCGTTTCTTGGCTCGGATGCGGTCACGCTCATTAGCCAAAAAGTGTTTCAATGCCGCCAGCAAGAATGAGCGAAATCTGCCCTGCTTGGGATCGGCTACCCGCAGGGCGTGCTTATCCAGCAGGCGGGCGAAGAATTCCTGCGTGTAATCCTCGGCGTCGTGTCTGTCGCAGCCGTGCCGCCGCATATAGGCGTAAAGTGGAAACCAGTATGTTTTGCACAGCGTCTCCAGAGCCTGGCGGTAACCAGGAGATGCCGGATGACCGGCTGCCCGAACCACACTCCAGTGGGTGGTTGCGAACCGGGCCATTGTTGGTGACGGATTTGGTTTTTCACTTTTGTTAGGCATCAAGACAATTTTCAATTTTCAATTGTCAATTGTCAATTTACAATTGCCCTGATGCTTAGTGGAATCGATTATCTGGTGGTTATCGTGTACATGGTCGGCATGGTGCTGCTGGGACTCTATCTGCGGAAATTCGTTCATTCAGCCGGCGATTATTTCTTATCTGGTAAAACGCTGCCGTTCTGGGCCATAGGCATGTCCATAGTGGCGACTGACATCGGCCTTATGGATTTTATAGGAGTCTCAGGTCAGGCATACCGCTACGGAATCGCGGTGGGCAATTTCGACTGGATCGGCTCTGTGCCGGCTATGCTGCTGGCGGCTTTCATCTTTGTCCCGTACTTTTGGAAGGCGGGCCTTTACACCATCCCTGAGTACCTGGGTAGACGCTACAACGATTATGTTCGGACGGTCGCCTCTTTGACCTGGATCATTTTCTTTGCCTTCGATCTGGGCATTATGTTTTGGGCCAGCGCCGTTCTTCTAAAGGCGCTTATGGGCTGGCCCATCTGGTTTTCCATCATCATAACTGCCGTCGTGGTTGGAGTTTACACAGTTTCAGGCGGACTGACCGCTGTGGTTATGACAGATGTAGTTCAGATGATCATTATGTATGTGGGTGGTGCTGCGTTGGTTTTTCTTGGCTTTTACCATGTCGGCGGCTGGGGCGGTCTATCTAATAAAATCGCCGCTATGGGCGATGCCTACCGGAATCATTTTGAGCTGATACTGCCGGCAAATACGAATACGCCCTTTCCCTGGACGGGCATCCTTTTCGGACTGACGTTTGTAATGGCCAACGCCTATATGATTGGCAATCAGGCGATCGTCCAGCGATGTCTGGGCGCCAAAAATGAATGGCATGCCAAGGCGAGCATGATATGGGGGGCGTTTCTAAAGATGTTCATTCCGGTTTTCGTGCTTTTTCCGGGCTTGATTGCTATTGTAGTTCATCCTGGCCTGGAGGATGGCGACCAGGCATTCGGGATGCTGATACGGACACTGCTGCCGCCGGGCCTGACAGGGCTTCTGTTTGCTGCGCTTCTGGCCGGGCTAATGTCCAGCATCGATTCGATACTAAATTCTACGGCAGCCTTATGGACCAAGGACATCTACGAGAAATTCATTAAAAAGCAGGCAAGCGACCGTCACTATCTTTTCGTGGGCAAAATCGCGACTGTGGTTTTGCTTGTGTTCGGCGTTATCACCTCTCCGATGAGCAGTTTCTTTCCGGGCATATATGTCGCGGTGCAGACCTTTTTATCGTTTTTCCAGGGGCCGGTTTTTTCAGTTTTGCTTTTGGGAATGTTATGGCCTCGCGCCACGCAGTGGGGCGGTTTGGCAGGATTGGTGGGCGGCATCACCGTTTCTGCGCTACTGTATGTATTCAAAGGTGCCCTGTTCACGATTGAAGACCCCTTTCTTTATGTCTCCTGGTGGTCTTTTGTGGCTGGCTTTATAATCACAACCGTAGTCAGTTTGATGACAACACCATATCCGCCGGAGCGCTTATACGGCCTGGTTTATCGGCTGGCTGAAAAGCACCGGGGCAGAAAATGATCGGGGGCCAAAGATATGTTGAACTTTGACTGGCTGACCGGAATTCCGATGGGCGTTGCCAAAGGAGTCTTTCTGGTTCTGTTCGCTGTTATTGGTTTGCTCGTATTGATGATTCCCAGCGATTACATATACGAAGGGCTCGAAAATCCCAGATGGTGGCACAATCTAAAGTTGTGGGCCATTGCAGACTTAGCTTTTATCTTTATCACCTATTACATTTTCTGAAAGGGGAGTGCTGGTGAATATGAAAGAAGGGGCGGATAAAAACACGCTACAAAAGCTCCAGCAGGCACAGATAAATAGGGCCTTGGGCATTTTCATGCTGGCCTTTAGTCTGATAGTTCTGGTATCCATATTTTTCACACAGACATTCATTGGCAAGATGACCAACCTTGTTGCCGGGCTGATAATGGGGTCAATAGGGGCAGCGATGATTCTCAAATCCAGGAAAACTCAAAAACCTGAAGCGAAAAATTAAAAACTGTTGAATTCCCACTGTAGAGTCGGGCAATTGTCACAGCCGGCAGTGCAGAGTTGTTGGTTAGAAATACGAATCTTTTGTTTGTCTCGATGTCGAAGTAACTGATTCGCCGAAGCACGGCAGGATGGTCCTGTGACGCGTAAAAGCCGTTGAGTCTTATCGTTTGGTCGCACCGCAAACCTGTGCTTTTGTCGACCTTGCGATGGCACAGACGTTGATAATCCAAATTGCTTTTGGCTCTTGTAATAAAAGTTGAGTCCAGAGCATAAACGGCGTGTTTTAGCTGAGTACCGAAGTCTTCGTTGGCGTAAAGCTTTCGAGCCTTGTCTATCAGCACCTGGGCGAAATCGGCATAGATTCTCCAGCTCCGATGCTCGTTTGCATTTGCTAAAGTGTTGCGTGATACATTTCCTCTGATACCACAAAGATAAAGCTTTGGTTGCATCGCCCAGGCCTGGAGCGTGGCCGAACTCATCAGAGCCTACCAACTGATAAACAGCTAATCCCGGCGTGCGAATTGTGCTTGGTGCATCGTGGATTGTGTCTCGTGGTTCGATTCCCGACACCCGCAAGATTTAGAGCTAAAAAGTTCAAGTTACAAACGAAAAACTATTGAATTCCGCAGTTTTACGCTTTGCCCTTTTAGTTTTAAGTTCCCGAACAACGATTCTTCTTGCCTTTTCCGACAATCCCGACCATAATATCCTTTGTCGTTTTATGTTTAGCCGTCGCCGGAACGGCGACGGTCAGGATTTATCGTGCAATGAAAACGAGACCTCTCTTGAGCAAAGTCGAAAGAATCGGCACAAGCGGGGATTGACAGCCACGACAAGAGCGATAGTTGTAACCTTCTATGAAGGAAAGGACTAAGATTTTGGATTTAGTTAGATTGGCGGGGAAGAAAAAAATCCTTTATCTACCTCACGCCGTTCGGCAAATGTCTCGGCCTGACCGTATGATAACGACAACCGAAGTGCGTTCCGCCATAGAAAATGGTGAAGTCATTGAAGATTACCCTGAAGACTCAAGGGGACATAGTTGTCTGGTTCTTGGAAAAGGGTATAATGGACGACCGATACATATTGTTTGTTCTCCCCAGGATGAATTTCTTGCGATAATTACTGCATATATTCCAGACCCCAATGAGTGGTCTAAAGACTATAAAGTGAGGGTAAAAAAATGAAATGCGTTCACTGTCAGGCAATCATGAAACAGGCAACAGCACCACTCCATGTTGACAGAAATGGCTGCCACGTAACAATTGATAATGTCCCTGCCTGGGTATGCCAGCAGTGCGGAGAGGCATATTTTGAAGAACAAGAAGTGGACACAATCCAAGATTTAATCCGAACAGTTGAGAAGAAGGCTCATAGACTTTCCTTGAGCGCGTAGTCCAAAACCTTAGTTGGAATTGTGGCAAAGCATAGCAGTGTACGACATACGCTTCACGAGATACGAAATTGCGCGAGTCAGCGTCTTCGGTCAGACGCCGATAATCGGCGCCGGTCACCTTTTGGTTATGCGGAAACGATATAAACAATTATCCACTTTTTGATGTAGAAAGGAAGCGATCATACGAGCAAAGTATCTGCTTTAACCATTGGTTTGAAAAACCGGCAGTATTATATAATTGGGATGATAAAAAATTGACACTATTAATAGGAGCTAACTTACATACGCATGTCATTATGGTCGCCGATACTCGAGCATCCTGGCAAGATCCAATAAATGGACACCGCTTTGAGGATGGAGATCACAAGATTGTCAGTTGTGGGCTAGGTTTAATAACTGGCTCAGGTTATGTATCTGCACTTAATGCAGTCAAAGCAGAACTCATGGTGACTGAGATAACACATACTGATCAGGTCATCGACATTATCAAACGGAAGGCGTTACCTGAAATTCAAGCAAAAGGGGGTATTTACTTGACTCAAGTACCCCCTACACATTGTGGTGGGCTTTTCTATGGTCTCGGACATGCTTGACAATTGCCTGGTACGGAACGGGATCCACTTGGACGGCCTGCTGCACC